>SCPO01000409.1_pt1 | contig 16735 bp, 28 predicted proteins | sample 6106821 | NCBI WGS metagenome assembly SCPO01 (sample SAMN10720448, study PRJNA508395) | human gut metagenome | isolation source: Participant 2 stool, 0 month | host: Homo sapiens | collected 2017 | reverse complement strand
GATTGGTAAACTGTGCATGCATGCCCATCATACCGGCAATCATATCTGTATCATCTGCAAGGGCATGGCGGATCCATCTGGCATTTTCCATCACAGACTCTCTTGCCTTGTCCATGCCGTCACGGTCTGAAATCTCATAGCACAGGCAGGTACGCAGACCAAACTCCTTCGCAGCGTCCTCGATGGCAAACAGGCTGTCCTTGATCTCGCCAAAGCTTGCGTGATGGTCAAATACGGTAGTCACGCCATTTTTGATGCAGTCCATATAGGTAACTCTGGCACTCTGGCGTGTCTGCTCATTGGTCAGATGACGGTCGATGGTCCACCACATTCCGTCCAGGATATCTAAAAATCCTTTTGGATCATATCCGTTAATGCTAAGGCCTCTTGCCATGGCGCTGTAGATATGCTCATGGGTATTAATGAAAGCAGGCATGATGACGCCCCCTTTGCGTCAACAAACTCGGCGTCAGGGAACTCTTTTTCAGGGTTTCCAGATCGCCCACCTTCTTAACTGTGGTTCCGTCGATCACTACTGCCCCGTTCTCAAAAAATGGCTGTTCGGCGTCTCTTGTAACAAGACGTCCATTTCCGATCATCAGCATATGGTACTCTCTCCTTTTTTGTTTTGTTACCCTTATAGTAACACTATAAAAGTCCATTTGCAAGGGTAAAATACAATTTTTTTTAGTTATACAAAATTTTTTGTAAAAACCTCTTGCAATTACATTTTTTGTGCTATGATGGAATCATAAACAATGCGGTTGCATTTTGCAAAGTATCATTGTACAAAGTAACCATATACACATCATCTAGAATATGACGGGAGGTAAGGCTATGGCATATACTCTGAATCTGCTGAAGCAGATCGCCGACGGCCTTGCAAAGCAGTTCGACCTGACTGCGAGATCGTGATCCACGACTTAAAACGGCACGATCTGGAACATTCGGTCGTACATATCAACAACGGCCATGTGACAAACCGCAGGGAAGGCGACGGCCCTTCAAAGATCGTCCTGGAGACGCTCCACAAGGACCCTGCTTTGTTAAAGGATCATGTAGGCTATCTGACGCGCACATCAAATGGAAAGATTTTAAAATCCAGCACATTCTTCATAAGAAATGAAGAGGATACCGCTATAGACTACATTTTCGCCATCAATTATGATATCACCGGCCTTATGACCGTTGACCGCTCCATCCGCTCTCTTATTGATACCGAGCAGGGAAGCAGTCCAAAGCAGCAGCCGGAACAGATCGTACATAATGTAAATGATCTGCTGGATACACTGATTGAACAGTCCGTAGCACTGGTGGGCAAACCCGCCGCTCTGATGAATAAGGAAGAAAAGGTAACAGCGATTCAATTTCTCAACGATGCAGGCGCTTTTCTTATTACAAAATCAGGCGACAAGGTTTCAAAGTATTTTGGGATCTCCAAGTTTACCCTGTACAGCTACATCGATGTAAACAGCCGCAAATCATCTTAAACCACACAAATAAGGAGGACAAAGTATCATGGATCAGAAAATTCTGTGGGCGGTCAACCACATGCCGAAGACAGAAGACAAAAATCTTCCCATCATGGGATTAGAGGAGATTAAAAAGGCAAGAGCGTTCCACGAAAGCTTCCCGCAGTACAGCCAGACTCCTCTTACAAAACTTACAAACATGGCTTCCTATCTGGGAGTAAAGGAAGTTTATGTAAAAGATGAGTCTTACCGTTTCGGCCTTAATGCATTTAAGGTACTTGGCGGCTCCTTCGCAATGGCGCGCTACATTGCAAAGGAAACAGGAAAGGATGTTTCCGAGCTTCCCTACTCCGTTCTTACCTCTGAGAAATTAAGAGAGGAATTTGGTCAGGCTACCTTCTTTACAGCTACCGACGGAAATCACGGACGCGGCGTTGCATGGGCTGCAAACCGTCTGGGTCAGAAGGCTGTCGTACATATGCCAAAGGGCACCACACAGACCCGTCTTGAGAACATCGCAAAAGAGGGCGCTCAGGTAGACATTCAGGAAATGAACTATGATGACTGTGTTCGTCTGGCTGCCAAGGAAGCAGATGAGACTCCAAGAGGCGTGATCGTACAGGATACCGCATGGGACGGCTATGAAGAGATTCCCGCATGGATCATGCAGGGCTACGGCACCATGGCAATGGAGGCCGGCGAGCAGTTAAAGGCTCAGGGCTGCGAGCGTCCTACCCACATCTTCGTACAGGCCGGCGTTGGTTCCTTAGCAGGCGCTGTCGTAGGCTACTTTGCAAACCTTTATGCAGATAACCCTCCAACCTTCGTAGTAGTGGAAGCAGAAGCTGCTGCCTGCCTCTACAAGGGCGCTGCTGCCGGAGACGGCGACATCCGCATCGTGGACGGTGATATGCCGACCATCATGGCAGGTCTTGCCTGCGGCGAACCGAACACCATTTCCTGGGATATCTTAAAGAACCATGTAAAGGTATTTATTGCTGCTCCTGACTGGGTAGCTGCAAACGGTATGCGTATGCTGGCCGCTCCGATCAAGGGCGACGCTTCCATCACCTCCGGTGAGTCCGGCGCAGCTCCATTCGGCGCTCTGGCAGCTATGACTACACTGGATGAATACGAGCAGTTAAAGAAGGATATCGGACTGGATGAGAACTCCAGGGTTCTTCTCTTCTCCACAGAGGGCGATACCGATCCCGACCGCTACAAAAACATCGTATGGAAGGGCTTAGACAAATAATTTTAAAATCAATTATGGAGGATGATATAAAATGAATCTGGATTACGCAAAAATCAAAGAAGCTGCACAGAACTATCAGAAAGATATGACCAAGTTCTTACGCGAGATCGTAAAGAACCCAGGCGAGAGCTGTGATGAGAAGGCTCACATCGAGCGCATCGCAGAAGAGATGAGAAACCTTGGCTTTGACAAGGTAGAGATTGATCCCATGGGCAACGTACTGGGCTTTATGGGTACAGGCGAAACCCTTATCGGCTTTGACGCACACATTGATACCGTAGGCATCGGCAACCGTGACAACTGGACCTTCGATCCATACGAAGGCTATGAGACCGAAACTGAGATTGGCGGCCGCGGCGTTTCCGACCAGTGCGGCGGTATCGTATCTGCTGTATACGGCGCTAAGATCATGAAGGATCTGGGACTCTCTCTGACAAGTACACCGTTCTTGTAACCGGTACCGTTCAGGAAGAGGACTGCGACGGTCTTTGCTGGCAGTATATCATCAATGAGGACAAATACCGTCCTGCATTCGTTGTTTCCACCGAGCCTACCGACGGCGGGATCTACCGCGGACAGAGAGGACGTATGGAGATCCGTGTAGATGTTAAGGGTGTTTCCTGCCATGGTTCCGCTCCTGAGCGCGGTGACAACGCAATCTACAAAATGGCTGATATCCTTCAGGATGTCCGCGCATTAAATGAAAATGACGCAGCAGATGACAAGGAAGTTAAAGGACTTGTAAAGATGCTGGATCAGAAGTATAATCCTGAGTGGGAAGAGGCTAACTTCCTCGGCCGCGGAACCGTAACCGTTTCCGAGATTTTCTTCACTTCTCCAAGCCGCTGTGCGGTTGCAGACTCCTGCTCTGTTTCTCTGGATCGCCGTATGACCGCCGGAGAGACATGGGAAAGCTGCTTAGATGAGATCCGTGCTCTTCCATCCGTTAAGAAGTACGGTGATGACGTAACTGTTTCCATGTATGAGTATTCCCGTCCTTCCTACAAGGGTCTGGTTTACCCCATCGAGTGCTACTTCCCAACCTGGGTAATCCCGAAGGATCATGAAGTAACAAAGCGTTAGAGGAAGCTTACACCAACCTGTTCGGCGAGAACCGTATCGGTGCTGAGGAGACTCTGGAGATGAGAACCGCACGTCCTCTGACTGACAAGTGGACCTTCTCTACCAACGGCGTATCCATCATGGGCCGTAACAGCATCCCATGCATCGGCTTTGGACCAGGCGCTGAGGCTCAGGCACACGCACCAAACGAGAAGACCTGGAAGCAGGATCTGGTAACATGTGCTGCCGTATACGCTGCTCTTCCAACCGTTTACTGCAAGTAATTTCATATCATCTGCCGTCCGCGGTCTGAAACGATCGGGCTGCGGGGGCATTTATCTCATACTCATTCTATCAAAAAGGAGAAACACATGAAAACTTTACAGGATTACATTGATAAGCTGAATCCTTAAACTTCAAGGAAATGTATGAGGGCGATTTCTTCCTTACCTGGGAGAAGACAGATGACGAGTTAGAGGCTGTATGGACTCTGGCTGACGCTCTTCGTTTCATGAGAGAAAACAACATTTCCACAAAGGTATTTGAAAGCGGTCTGGGAATCTCCTTATTCCGTGACAACTCCACCCGTACACGTTTTTCCTTCGCTTCTGCCTGCAACCTGTTAGGTCTTGAGGTTCAGGATCTTGACGAGGGCAAGAGCCAGATCGCTCATGGTGAGACCGTTCGTGAGACCGCTAACATGATCTCTTTCATGGCTGATGTAATCGGTATCCGTGACGATATGTACATCGGAAAGGGAAATGCATATATGCATGAGGTTGTTGACGCTGTTACCCAGGGCTACAAGGACGGCGTTCTGGAGCAGAAACCTACTCTGGTTAACTTACAGTGTGATATCGACCATCCGACCCAGTGTATGGCTGATATGCTGCACATCATCCATGAGTTCGGTGGCGTAGAGAACTTAAAGGGCAAGAAGCTGGCTATGACATGGGCATACTCTCCTTCCTACGGAAAACCGCTCTCTGTTCCACAGGGTGTGATCGGACTGATGACACGTTTTGGAATGGACGTTGTACTGGCACATCCGGAAGGCTACGAGGTTATGCCTGAAGTAGAGGAAGTTGCAAGAAAGAACGCTGAGAAGTCCGGCGGTTCCTTCCGCGTATCCCACGACATGGCTGACGCATTCAAGGATGCTGATATCGTTTATCCAAAGAGCTGGGCTCCATTTGCGGCTATGGAAAAGAGAACTAACCTGTACGCTGAGGGCGATACCGACGGCATCAAGGCTCTGGAGAAAGAGCTGCTTGCCCAGAACGCAGAGCACAAAGACTGGTGCTGTACAGAAGAGCTGATGAAGACCACCAAGGACGGAAAAGCTCTGTACCTGCACTGTCTGCCTGCTGACATCAACGATGTAAGCTGCAAGGACGGCGAGGTTGAGGCATCTGTATTCGACCGCTACCGTGATCCTCTGTACAAAGAAGCAAGCTATAAGCCATACGTAATCGCTGCTATGATTATGTTAGCTAAGTTCGCTGATCCTGCCGACATCTTAAAGAAACTGGAAGACAGAGGTACTCCAAGAGTATTCAAGTAATTTTCTGAACTAATATTGCCAGGCTGCCGGACCGGAGCGCGCCTTTACATTGCTTGTGTCAGACGCAATTTCAGGCGTACGCCGGGACCGGCAGCTCTTTTTAACCCATATTTCGTTTTTTGATCAGCAAAGATACTAATTTTTGGTAATACGAGGGGAATTTTAACTATGGAAAATAAGAAGAAAAAACGCATTGTCATCGCCCTGGGAGGAAATGCACTGGGAAATACCCTTCCGGAGCAGATGAAGGCCGTAAAGATCACTGCAAAAGCGATCGTAGACCTCATTGAGGAAGGCTGCGAAGTAATCGTTGCCCACGGAAACGGTCCTCAGGTCGGCATGATCAACAACGCCATGGCTGCCTTAAGCCGTGAAGACGCCAATCAGCCCAACACACCTCTCTCTGTCTGCGTAGCCATGAGCCAGGCTTACATCGGCTATGACCTGCAGAACGCCTTAAGAGAAGAACTTTACAACCGCGATATCTATGATATTCCGGTGGCTACCATGATCACTCAGGTCCGTGTTGATGCAGATGATCCTGCTTTTGATACTCCCTCCAAGCCAATCGGGCACTTTATGACCGAGGAGCAGGCTAAGGTTGCAGAAGAAAAATACGGCTACATCATGAAGGAAGACGCAGGACGGCTACCGCCGTGTAGTAGCTTCCCCAAAGCCTGCTGAAATTGTTGAAATCGGAGCCATCCGCTCTCTGGTAGACTCCGGTCAGCTTGTAATCGCCTGTGGCGGAGGAGGTATCCCCGTAACCCGTCAGGGCAATCACTTAAAGGGTGCCAGCGCTGTTATCGATAAAGATTTCGCAAGTGAGCTGTTAGCAGAAAATCTGGATGCAGATTTCCTCATCATCCTCACTGCTGTAGAAAAAGTTGCGATCAACTTCGGAAAGCCGGAAGAAAATGGCTGAATGAGCTTGATACGGAAGAAGCAAGAAAGTATATGAAAGAGGGTCATTTTGCTCCCGGTTCCATGCTTCCTAAGGTTCAGGCTGCTGTTAAATTCGCTGAATCAAAACCAGGACGCACTGCCCTCATTACCCTGCTTGAAAAGGCAAAGGACGGTATCCAGGGCAAAACCGGTACCCACATTCACTTAGGGCAGAATAACTAAATAATTTTGCATACAGATAACCTGTTCATCCGGCTGCTGGGATGGACGGGTATTTGTGGGGTCAAAAGTCTGCTATGGCAGCCTCCTGTATACTAAAAAGTAAAGGAAAACAACATTATGAATACAGCAAAAAAACATGCGTCTCTTTTTGAACTGGACGGAATACCAAAGATGAGCCAGGCCATTCCTCTGGCTCTGCAGCACGTTGTTGCTATGATCGTGGGCTGTGTAACGCCTGCCATCATCATTTCCGGCGCAGCCGGTATTGACACTGCCGACCGCGTGCTTTTAATCCAGGCTTCCCTTGTGGTATCCGCTCTGGCAACGCTTTTGCAGCTCTTCCCCATCGGAAGCAAAAACGGCTTTCATCTCGGCTCTGCCCTTCCCGTTATCCTAGGAGTAAGCTTTGCCTATGTACCCAGTATGCAGGCGATTGCTGAAACAGGCGGTATTCCCGCCATTCTGGGCGCCAGATCGTAGGCGGTATCTGCGCGATCCTGGTAGGTCTGTCCATCAAAAAGATCCGCAGATTCTTCCCGCCTCTGATCGCAGGAACAGTTGTATTTACCATCGGCCTCTCACTCTATCCTACTGCCATCAATTACATGGCCGGCGGAACCGGCCAGCCCGGCTACGGCTCCTGGCAGAACTGGACGGTTGCCATCTTCACTCTGATCGTTGTAACCGTTCTCAACCATTTTGCAAAGGGATTTTAAAACTGGCTTCTATTTTAATCGGAATGATCGCAGGCTACATCTTTTCCAGCTTTTTCGGAATGGTAAGCTTTTTCCAACGTGGCACAAGCCGGTGTATTCCAGCTTCCCGAAGTCATGCACTTTGGCATCGAATTTGAGCCCTCTGCCTGCGTAGCCTTAGGTCTGCTCTTTGTCATCAATTCCGTACAGGCCATTGGAGACTTCTCTGCTACTACGGCCGGCGGTTTAGACCGTGAACCAACCACCGGCGAGCTTCACGGAGCCATCCTCGGATACGGTGTTTCCAATATACTCGGTGCATTTTAGGCTGCCTTCCCACCGCTACCTACAGCCAGAATGTAGGTATCGTAGCTACCAAAGGTCGTAAACCGCGTGACTCTGGGCTTTCTGCACTGATCATCCTGACCGCAGGACTTTTCCCAAAATTTTCCGCCCTTTTAACTACGATTCCCTATGCGGTTTTAGGCGGCGCTACCGTATCTGTGTTCGCATCCATCGCCATGACCGGCATGAAGCTTGTTATGACGGAAAATATGAACTACCGCAATACCTCCATCGTAGGTCTTGCAGCCGCTCTGGGAATGGGTGTTTCACAGGCCTCTGCCTCTTTGGCTTCCTTCCCAGACTGGGTAACTACCATTTTCGGTAAATCGCCGGTAGTTATCGCTACTCTGGTTGCTGTTTTCTTAAACGTAACGCTTCCAAAAGACAAGGCGGCAGAGAAATAAATTGAATCTGTATACAGCAACGTGCGCCGCAAGGCGCACTAAAAAAGGCTCCGTCCATCCGCTTTGAATGGCCGGAGCCTTTTTTTGCTCAGTAATCCTCCTGTCTCTTTCGTTATCGTTACTCCAGCCCATAGGTCACTGTAACCTGGGCCTCTACGCTGACCTCTCCGGGCATTACCGCCATGTCTGAAGCTGCAGCCGTTTCTTCCACTGCCATCTTGGCTACTGAGGCATTGTAGGAGGAATATCGGGCCTGCGGATTGTAGCCGTATTCCTGAATATCTACCACAGAAGAAAGCTTCTTTCCAGATGCCTCCGCCATCGCTTCTGCCTTTGATCTTGCCATAGCGACAGCGCCCTTTAACGCTTCCTGATAGTTCTCATCATATTGGCTTGAAAATAGGTGACAGACTCGATCTGATTCACACCTGCTGTCACAGACTGGCTGAGGATCTCTCCTGCCTGGTCAATGGGAATATCCGATACCGTGATCTCTGTATTCATCTCATAGCCTGTGATCGTCCGGTTTCCTGAGTTCCAGTCATAAATGGGACTCAAGCCATAGGCAGATGTCTGAATAGAAGTTTCCTTCACCCCCAGTCCTTTTAAGGTTTCAATGGTCTGATCCAGCTGTTTTGCATTGTCCTCCTGGCACTGGGAAGCAGTCTGGGCCTGACTGTAGACTCCATAGCGGATCTCGGTCATATCCGGAACCACCTTTACCTCTTCCTTCCCTGTAACTGTGATTCCCTCTGAATCATTTACATCCTGAACCTTAATCGTGTCCGGGAACTGAGCCGGAGTTGCGCAGCCACCTGCCATTACAGCCGCAAACAGTACAGCCGCCGCCATTCCTGCCCGGTTCCGGATTTGTTTTCCGCTCAAACCTCTCTTTTTTCGCTCTGCAATGTATCTATCTCGTTTCATCTAAGTCTTCCTCCCGTCATTGGCACGCCTCTTCTTTCTGCCTTTATTCTACCAGATTCAGGGAAAGATGGTATTTCTTTTCGCTTAAATTGTCTTACGATTTTTCCTGGAACCTCTGTCAGCATCCCTTTTTCCCAGTTCCCAGAATGCCACTGCACTGGCGCAGCTGATATTCAGCGAATCCACCCCATGACTCATGGGGATCATCACCGTGTAATCACAGTCTGCAATGGTATCAGACGCCAGTCCGTCTCCCTCTGTTCCAAGGATCACCGCCAGCTTTTCTTCTGCTCTGAGAGACGGATCATCCAGAAAAATAGAATCCTGCTTTAAGGCCATAGCCGCAGTTTTAAATCCCAGTTCCTTTAAAAGTTCCATTCCTCCTTCTGGCCATGGCTCTTTTTCTCATCAAATTTTGTCCAGGGAACCTGAAATACCGTTCCCATGCTGACTCTGGCCGCACGGCGGTACAAAGGGTCGCTGCAGCCGGGAGTCAAAAGCACCACATCCATATTTAACGCTGCAGCAGAACGGAATACAGCGCCTACATTGGTAGGATTTACCACATTTTCAAGAACTGCAATCCTTCTGGCTCCGGCACAGATCTCACGGACAGACGGAAGGGATTTCCGCTTCATAGCACATAAAAGTCCTCTTGTAAGCTTAAAGCCCGTAAGGCCCGTAAGTACATCCGGTTCTGCCATATAAACCGGAATATCCCGCACCGCTTAATTACCTCATCAGCCTCACCTTCCATTTTCCTTTTTCTGCCAAAATAGATATGGGCTCATAGCCTCCGTCCAGAGCGCGCTGGACTACCTTTGGACTTTCTGCGATAAAAATCCCCGGATTTGGCTCAAACAGACGCAGAAGCTGAACCTCCGGCGTCCTGGAGTACACATCCAGAGCGGGATCCCTTATATCCGTTATCATTCTAATATCTGCCATGTTAAATTCTCCTGTGTTCTAAGGTAAAATAGCGATTCTTTGACCAGGATATTTTCTGCTCCCGGTTCAATCATACGCACCGTTTTATTATGGAAAATGGAACCTTTTTTGTCAACTGCCATTTCGGTTTTATGGAACCCAGATCCGGATGCTCCCCTTTCCGCCGGTCGTAAGTACCTTAATTCCCAGATGCTCCATCCTCTTTACGACTCCCGGATCCGGATGGCCGTAGGAATTTCCTTTCCCGTAGGAAATAACCGCCAGCCGGACGTTCGTAACAGCTTCCAAAAAGGCCAGACAGGATGAGCCGGAAGAACCGTGATGAGCCGTCTTTAATAGATTGATATGGGCCAGATGCTCCCTGATCCATGCTCCCTCTCTGCGGTCTGCCTGGATCAGAAGCTGCTCCTCTTCCCTTTTTCCCATATCCCCGTAAACAGCATATGAAAATCTCCACTGTCTGCGCATATCACCAGCGAGTGGGCGTTACGGTCTGTTTGATCGCTGCCCTCTCCACTGTAAACACAGGTAAGCTTAAGCTCACCTACACGGAGCACGTCTCCCGTTTCCATATACTGGGTTTTCCCTCCTGCTTCTTTCTGAAGCCGTTCCAGACGTTCATAGATCTCCTGTCCTTTCCCTCCGGCAGGAAGAAGGAGAAGCCCCGGACAAACCGTTTTCTGCTCCAAAAGATACATAAGGCCGCTTATATGGTCATTATCCCCATGGCTCACTACAGAAACATCCAATCGTTTGATTCCCATACTGTTTAAACAGGGTTCCAGCGTCATCTCTCCCAGTTTCTTTTCACTGCTGCTTCCTCCGTCTATAAGCACGCTGTGGGTTCCTGCCTGCAAAAGGAATCCGTCTCCCTGTCCCACATCTATACACAGAACGCCAATTCCCCTTACAGGCATAGGGATAAAGATTACAAGGCTGAAATAAAAGGCGCAAAAACAGCGCAAGCTTCACTGACCTGCCAGTCTTCCCCTTCTTCCCGTTCCAAACCCGCAGTCCCGCAAACAGAACGATCATATAGAGCACATACACCGCTATCCTTTCCCATCCGGGTCTTCCAAGTACCAGACTGTATCCCGGAAACTTCCGGGACTGGCTGCACAGCCAGTCATAATACCCCAGTATATAATGACCTGCCCCTCCAGCCCCTCTTCCCAAAGCTGTGCTGAAGCCTCCAAGCCCGATGACCAGAAGACCCGAAACCATCAGCATCGGCACAAAGGGAAGAATCAGTACATTTAACGCCATACCATAAAAAGGATATTTAAAATAGTGCCACAGCATCACAGGCGTAAGGATCATCTGAATGCACAGGCTTACAGCGGCGCCCTTCTGCCAGCCTTTTTCCAGCCCCAGAAGCCTGCAAAGCCCCATTCCCGGCCCGGCAATGGCCCATACGGCAAGAAAGGAAAGCTGAAATCCGCTCTGAAATACCAGATAGGGCTGCTGCCACAAAAGCAGCACTGCCGCCATCCCCAGTGCAGAGAGGGTGTCATAGGTCCTTCCCTCTTTTTTAGCCAGCCACAGACAGAGGATCATGATCACAGCACGCATGGCAGAGCCGGAGCCTCCGGTGAGAAGGCCATAGTTCAGGACCAAAAAGGCCCCAACAGCTCCGGCTCCCGTAAAGCCAAATCCAAGCTTCCTTAAGATCAGATAAACCCGCCGCCGATCACGGACAGATGCTGTCCGCTTACAGCCAGAAGATGAGCGATCCCGCTGTCCCGATACAGCTCCCTCTGCTCCTTTTCCATTTCGCCTGAATCGCCTAACAGCATGGCCATAAACACAGCCGCATCTTTCGGAGTACAGCACTTCTTCAAGACCTGAGCACAGTGCTCCTTTATCCGTTCAAGCATGGCCGGACAGGGATACGCCGAACCCTCAGAGCCAAAATATGTTTTCCCATATATCTTTACGGCAATTCCTTTTGAACGGTAATAGTTACGAAAATCGAACTCTCCCGGATTGAGAGGCCCTTTACCACCTCAGGCCGTCCTGAAATCTCCACCGTTTTCCCTGCTGCCAGTTCATTTTCCCAGTCCGGCACATTGCCATAATCCATATACAACAGTATACGGCGAAACGTTTCCTTCCTCTCTCCGCTTTGGAGCTCTGATTCTTTAAGCTCCAGTGTCAACCGTTCTTCCTTCCAGCTTCGTTTTTCCACAGTGCCTCTGATCCGGCACTGTTTTCCCTCAAAGGGCTTTACAAGTCCTTCCTCATGATCCAGCCGGTTCTTTACCATACCTCCTCTGCCGCTTCCCGCCGCCATAGCCAAACTAATTAAAACAGACAGGAGCTTTTTTAATACCACTCCTGCCTGTCCGTCTTTCTTTTGCCGTCCCCATTTTAAAACCGCACAAAAAAGTGCCGGTATCAAAAGGACCACCGTCAGCCACACATTCACAGCCTCCTGCATCTGCAGGACCAGCACCTCTCCAAGTACGAAACCTGCTGCAATACCTGCAATCGGCCGTTTCATATTCATTTTACCTCATTATTCTTCTTGGATATACTCATGGTTTAACTCAAAGGTCTGGTTTAAGGATACCACATCCCGAAACATCACATCCTGGGAACCGTTTACCATGATCTGAACCCTTGTAATGCTTGTCATCTCAGCCAGAGAAGAGACAATGGCATAAATGGGAAGATATTCATTTACTGGATGCTCCATTTTCAAAAAAGAGGAATCAAAGTTGATGTAGCATACATTATCCGTAACAGAAATGCTTAAAATCTTGCAGTCAGATGGGAGCACCGCCAGATGGCCTTCTTCCGCCGGACCTGCTAAAAGCTGTTCCACGATCAGCTGCTCCATGGAGGTATTTATATTGTGGACAACCTCTCTTGTCTCAGAGATCAGCTTTGTTCCCGTTTTATCTGCAAAATACAGCTTCAGCTCTGTTTTTTCATAGGAATTTACATTACTGGTATTTAATATAAAATCGGAGGCAGACACAGCGCCTACCGGATTTCCCTGACCATCCATCAGCGGCTGATCTCCACAGTAAATACTGATATAATCTACGCCCGGTATCTGGGTAAGCGTCCTCGCCAGAGCCGCGCGGCATAAAATTTCCTGCTCTGGCTTCATATTTACATAACTCACATCAAAATACAGCGACAGTACCCCTGCGTCCAGACGGCTTTCCCTGAATACTGCCTTGTCTCCCAAAGCAGTCTGGCATTCCAGATCCTTAGGGACGTAACGCAGCTGCTCCATCAGCTCATCAGACAGGGCAAAGCGGATCTGTTTCCTCCGTTTCATACACCCTGGGAATCAGATTTACCCGGAACCATTCAGATAGTAAACCAGATATCGTCCTTCCTTCGGAGCTGCCACAGGCTCCTTCTCCAGATGACAGCCGGAAAGGAATAAAATCCCTGTCAGACAGAACAGTCTCAGAAGGATCTTTACTGAGAATCTTCTTCCTTTTTTCCTGTGGTACTCATGATTTATCCTCCTGTCTGGACACATAATTTAGGGGAATGCGCACACTGAAGGTTGTCCCTTCTCCCGGTGTACTTTCCGCATCAATGATCCCATGATGCATCTGGATCACATTCAGCGTAATGGCAAGCCCAAGGCCTGTGCCTCCCACCTCTCTGGATCTGGCCTTGTCCACGCGGAAAAAACGTTCAAAAATATGATCCATGCAGTCCTGAGGAATCCCGATTCGGAATCCGCTACACGAATATAAAAATATTTATGATCTGCATCCAGAGTGACCCGCACCCAGCCGGAATCCACATTATACTTAATAGCATTTTCTACCAGGTTCGATACAGCCAGGGAAAATTTCACCCGATCCACATCTCCTGTTACCTCTCTGATACTTTCTAAAATCAGCTCTACATTGCTTCGCTTGGCAATGGGACGCAGGCGCTTTAAGATCAGCTCCAGCTCTTCATTTATATTCGTCTGTGTAATATTCATCTGACTCTGGGCAGATTTATCCATTTTCACAAGCGTTAACAGATCAGTGATGATCTGATTTTCCCGGTCTACCTCATCCGAAATATCTGCCATAAACTCCGGTACAGCTCTGCCGGCACTTCTTCCATGCTCATAAGCGAATCTGCAAGCACCCGGATAGAGGTGATCGGGGTCTTCAGCTCATGGGATACATTGGAAACAAACTCCTGTCTGGACTGATCTACTGCCTTAAGCTTTCTGAGCGACTTCTGTACTGCCTGAAAGCTGGATTGTTTCCTTATAGGCATCCTCCATGATATCGGTGTCCAAATCTCCGTGGAAACACACGCTCAAAGGAAGCCAGAAGCCGCTTAAAGGCCGTTATAAGGAAAACACGGCTGCCATGGAACAGACCACCACCACCAGGATCATGCACAGCAAAACAGCTGGGTGCTTCCCTGAACCCGGTCGGTCAGTGCGGAAATATTTTCCGTAGAAGCCATAACCACCATCACTCCCGTAACCTTCTTTTTATCGGAAGCACTGTGGATGGGAATAGTCTGGGTCAGATAACCCATCTCCTGATTCATACGGCTGTTTGTCTCCCCGTTAAAGCAGCGGATAACCTCTTCTGAAACATAATACTTCCCTGCCGCCAGGTTAAAAGTATCCTTCATAATCTTAAAGCTGCTGTTTACAATTACGATCCGCCCGTTATAAATATCTGCGATCGTCTGCATACGGGTATCCAGCTCCATGGTATTTCCCTTATCCGAGGTCATATAACCTGAACGCATGAGGCGGCTGCTTAAGATCAGACACTGATTCTGTATCTCAATGCCCTTCGCCTCCAGCTGGGTCTGGTTAAAGGCCCTGCGGCTGATCATTGCCTGCAAAAGCATGGGAACCAAAGCAGTAAGGATCATCAGAATCACCATAGGGATCATGACGCTTTTTCCCCTTAGCTTAAAACCGCTCAGCCATTTCTTCTTTTTCAATCTACTCCAGCTCCTTTAAATGGCCGCTGCAGGCCACAGCAAGACAGCCCGGTCCGATATGGCAGGCAATGCTTAATGACAACGGCGCTATGCAGATATTGGCATCCGGATAGATTTCTGCCACTGTTTCCTTAAATTCCTGGAGCCATCTCATCGCTGCAGGTATAAGCAATCTCCAGCCAGGTATGACGTGCCTCAGGATCGTGAAAACGTGTTTCCAGATCCTTTTAAGAGCGGTCATCATAATGGTCTTTCCCTGCTTTAAGGTTCTGGCCTTGGAAAATGCATCCAGCTTTTCCCCCTGGATGGTGAGGACAGGCTTAATCTGGAGAAGAGTTCCCAACATAGCGGCTGCCGGAGTGATGCGCCCTCCCTTTTTAAGATATTTCAAAGTGGTCACTGTAACATAGATGGAACTGTCAAACTTTGTTTCTTTCCAAAATATTGGATCTAGTGCAGCCGCATATCCCTTTTTTATCAAATCTCTGGCATCCAGCACAGACTGCATCTGGGTCACGGAAATGCGCTGGTTATTGACTACATATACCTTTCCCTCGTAATCCTCTGCTAAAAGCATGGCGGTCTGACAGGAACCGCTTAAACCGCTGGACATGGGGATATACACCACTGCATCATACTCTCTAAAAGTTTATCCCAGAAATCAGTCACCTCACCGGGGACGGCTGAGAGGTGGTAATATCCGCTCCCTCCTCCATCCGTCTGAAAAATTCCTCCTGGGTAAGATCCACACCCTCATAGTACATCTGCCCGTCAATAATAAAGGGCATGGGAAGCACATGGACTCCCAGCTGCTTTGCCTGATCCTGGGTAATGCCGCTGTTGCTGTCCGTAGCTGCTGCTATTTTCATAACATATCCTCCTTTCAGTTAAGCCCCTGATTCAAACGGTTGGCTGTCATATAAAGCTGGTAATACATCCCCTTCTTTTCAAGAAGTTCCTTATGATTTCCTTCCTCCACGATCTCATTGCCGGAAAGCACCAGGATCCGGTCTGCCCCCTGAATGGTCGTCAGGCGGTGGGCGATAGTTAACGTAGTGCGGCCCTCAGCCAGCTTTTCCAGAGACTGTGATACCAGATACTCGCTCTCATTGTCCAGAGCTGAGGTGGCCTCATCCAGAATGAGGATTGCCGGATTTTTAAGAAATACCCTGGCAATACTGATGCGCTGTTTCTGCCCGCCGGAAAGCTTTACGCCCCGTTCGCCCACATAGGTATCGTAGCCGTCTTTTAATTCCGTAATAAACTCATGAGCCCCCGCCATTTTTGCAGCCTTGATCACATCCTCTCTGGAAGCGCCGGGGCGTCCGTAGAGAATATTTTCAAATACAGTGCCGGAAAACAGGTATACATCCTGCTGTACCACTCCGATATTGGAGCGCAGGCTTCTCAGGGTAATATCCCTTACATCCATTCCGTCAATGGAGATAGTTCCCCTGTTGTGTCATAAAATCTGGGCAGCAGATTACAGAGTGTAGTTTTTCCGCCGCCGGAAGGGCCAACTAAAGCAATCCTCTCGCCTGGACGGATTTTTAAACAGATATCATTCAGTACCTGGGTATGATCGTCTGCATATTCAAAGCTTACATGGTCAAATTCGATTGTTCCCTTTACATCGGAAAGAGGCTTTGCTCCCTTTTTATCCCTGATATCGGGAGTCACATCCATAATCTCCTGAAAACGCTCAATCCCGGTCATTCCTTCCTCTGGAACTGCTCCGCAAACTCGATAATCCGGCGGATGGTTGTCAAAAGAGTGGTCACGTACATGGTATAGGCGACCAGATCTCCCGGCGCGATCTTTCCGTTAATCATGAAAGGCCTCCGGCCACGATCACCAGCACATACATCAGGCCGTCAAAGGAACGGGTGGTAATCTGAAAGGCCGCCATATACCGGTAGGTATGCTTTTGATCTTCATAAACTCCCGGTTGCCTTTTCCGAATTTTTCAATCTCCACCGGCTCATTTGCAAAGGCAC
>SCPO01000524.1_pt1 | contig 16827 bp, 11 predicted proteins | sample 6106821 | NCBI WGS metagenome assembly SCPO01 (sample SAMN10720448, study PRJNA508395) | human gut metagenome | isolation source: Participant 2 stool, 0 month | host: Homo sapiens | collected 2017 | reverse complement strand
CTGCGTATCAACGCTCATTTCGGTACAAAGACGCGCCAGTCGTCCCTGATTTGCTTCATCGAGCGGGGCGTCCACTTCGTCGAGCAGACAGAAAGGGGCGGGGTTGAGCTTAAACATGGCAAAGACGAGCGCCGTGGCCGTGAGCGCCTGTTCGCCGCCCGACAAAAGCCGCACGGTCTGATTGCGCTTGCCGGGCGGCTGAGCCGAAACTTCAACACCCGCCGAGAGGATCTCGTCGCCCTCCATGCGAAGCGCCGCGCGGCCTCCGCCGAAAAGACCGCGGAACGTGTCATTAAACTTTTCGTTGACCTTGTCAAAGGTTTCACGCATGCGTGCGCGGGTCTCTGCGTCAATGCGGCGGATAGCCGCCTCGAGCGTCTCAATGGCCTGCCGCAGATCCTGCATCTGAGCTTCTGCGAGGCGAATGGCTTCCTGCGCCGCCTCAAGATGGGCCAAAGCTGCATGATTGACCGGACCGAGTGCGGCAATTTCATTCATCAGGCGCGTGACCTCGTTACGCACCGTGTTGGCCTTGACGCCTCGTTCCTCGGCGAGCTTAGAGAGCTCCGTCCAATCCGCGCCAAGTTCCTGCATGCGCCCGGAGAACTGCCCGAGCAGTCCCGCCTTCTGTTCGGCCTCTACGCGCAGCCGAGCAATTTCTTCTGTGAGCGGAAGAATTGACTCGTTTAAGCGCTTGATCTGCCGCTGTTCGTCCTCACGTTTGCTGCGGGCAGCTTCAAGTTCAGTCTGTGCGGCAGCCAATGCCTTTTCGAGGCTCGCATTTTTCGAGGAGCTCCGACGTGCCGGTTTGGAGCCTTTCGTCTTCACGAGCATCGAGCACTTCTCGGGTTTCTTCGAGACGTTTGGATTCTCGGGCAATGTCGCTTTGGGTTTCCGCGAGCCGCCGTTCGGCCTCGGTGCGCGACTCACGAGCCTGCGACGCCTCGAGCTTTTTCATAGCCTCACGATGAATTGACTCCGCCGCAGCGCGCTTAAGGTCGATCAGCCGGTCATGCAGCCGATCATGCAGAGCCGCAGCTTCACCCGCGGCGTGCTGAATCTCGTCGAGCGCTTCCGTTTTGGTTTCAACGGCACCAAGCGCTGCCTCTACACGCTCTTGGGCCCGCTCAGCCTCGATCTCCATTTCTTCACGCGACCGCCTGAGATCGGCCTCTCGGCGCTGCCAGGCCTCCCACGCACTGCGGGCTTCCCGTTCTTCAAGGACGAGTTTGGCCGTGCGGCGCTCGAGCTCAACGGCCTCGCGCTGCAGCGCCTCGGCACGCCCTCGTGCATCAGCTTCGGCTTTCTGCGCAGCCGTACGGACGTCGTCAGCGGCTGCCGCCGCCTCATCGAGCGCCTCCACCTGATGCGTAAGTTCCGCAATTTCCCGTTCTCGGGAAAGGATTGCCAAGCGCGGATCTTCCGCAGCCCAAAAGGTAACGGACGCCGCATTGACGAGGTCCCCCTGCGGCGTCACCAGTGCGCATCCCGGCGGAATGTCGGCGCGCGCTGCGAGTGCTGTCTCAAGCGAAGAGGCGAGCCCGACGCCTGCGGTCCAAACGTCGGCCGCCGCAGCCGCCGCCGGATTATCGGTTTGGATAACGCTTCTCAAGCGCTTCGCCGCCCATTCAGGATGCGGATGAGCGGCAGTCTCTGCGGGGGCCGCAAAAGCGAGTCTTGCCGGCGGGCGCGCCTTAGCACTTGCGAACCCGGCAGCGGAACGCAGATCGCGGAGCAAAAAAGCGCGTGCACGGTGTTCGAGCACCGCTTCAAGCGCGGTTGTCCAGGCGTCGTCGATGTTGATTTCGTGAATCAATTCCGGCAGTCCGTCCAGTCCCTGGTCCTCAAGCCACTCCGTGAGGCTGTCAGACTCCAGTGCCTTTTGCTGCACGGCTTCAAGCGTTTCGAGTTTTGCGCGCAGGGCTTTAACCTGCGAAAGGGCGGCAAAGTACGCCTCTGCGGCATCTTTGGCGCGTTCGCGTGTTTCTTCTGATGCGGCAGCAGCGTCTTCGCGGGCCGCCGCAGTTTCTTCGAGCACCTCGCGGACTTCGGCTAAAGATTCTGCGAGCGCCGCCAATGTTTCTTCATCCGGGTGCGCTTCAGACGCATCCGCCGCATCAGTCTCGAGACGAGCCATTCGGTCTGCCACTTCCGCTGCTCGCTCACGAGCAGATTGGAGGCCGGCCTCCGCCACTTCGACTTCCGTACGAGCGCGAGCGAGCTGTGCGCCGGCAGACTCCGCCCGCATGCGCGACTCCTCTTCAGCAGACTGAGCGCCTTCGAGGGCTTCATCTCGAGCGGCGTTCAATTCATCGAGCTCTTCGAGTTCAGCCGCGAGACGCTCCTCTTTTTGCGCAGCTGATTCAATCCGAACTTCGAGCTCCTCGGCCAATGCCCGCTTTTCTTTCAGTGCGGCTTCGGCCTCCGCAAAGGTTCGTTCGGCCAATCGCCGACGTTCCACGATGCGGCTCATCTCGCCCTCCAAGCGGGCGAGCTCCTTCTCGCTTTCACGGAAGGCGTCGGAAGCATTGCGGTGCGCCGCATCAGCACTGCGCTCAGCCGCAGCGAGGTCTTCAGAATGCGATTCCAGCGTTTCAAGATCACGGCGCTTGGCCGTAATCTCATTTTCGAGCTGCGCAATAGCCGCCCGCGCGGCATCGGATTCCCGCTTTGCATCTTCATACTGCAGGAAGTACCAAAGCGATTCGCTCTGAACCTTTTTGTCGCTCAGCGCCTGCCAGCGTGCGGCAGTATCGGCTTCGGCCTGCAGCCGAGTGATCTCTTCAGCACGCACGGCCTGAAGGTCAGCAGCGCGTTCGAGATTTTCCCGTGTAGATTTGAGGAGATTCTCCGTTTCGCGGCGGCGCTCTTTATAGAGCGACACGCCGGCGGCCTCTTCCAAATAAACGCGCAGTTCTTCGGGCTTGGCGCGAATGAAGCTCGCAATCATGCCCTGCGAAATGATGGCGTAGCTGCGTGCGCCCAGCCCCGTGCCCATAAAGATTTCCTGAACATCGCGGCGGCGCACCTGCTGGTGATTGATGTAATAGGCCGATACGCCTTCCTTGGTGACCACGCGGCGTACGGACAATTCTTCGTACTGCCCCCACGGCCCTTTCACCTGATGGTCCGCGTTGTCAAGCACCAGTTCGACGCTTGCTCGTCCGAGCGGCGCACGGCCGGTAGAGCCCGCGAAAATCAGTTCGCTCATCGAACTCGAACCGCGCAGTTCGCCGATGCGGCCTTCGCCCAGCACCCAGCGAACCGCATCAATGATGTTCGATTTGCCGCAGCCGTTCGGGCCCACGATCGCAATCAGCGGGTCCCGCAGTTCGATCACTACGGGGTCCGCGAAGCTTTTGAAGCCGGCGATTTTGATCTGACGAAGGTGCAAAGGAGGCTCAGACGAAATAAGGAGGGAAGAGGATCACTGGAAGAACCAGCTGCACGCATTTTAGCGAGAGTCGCCCCGTTGGTCTCACCATCCTTGCGGCAAAGCGCTTAGAGTCTCTGGCCGCTGCAAACGGAACGCTCGGAGAGGCTCTGCCAGCGGCAAAAGTCTGCCGTCATCGAAAACACTTGAGCGCTTCTCTGCGTCGTCTTTAGCACTGTCATAGAGAAGAGACAAAACGCTCTTTGCAGTCTCCGAGAGTCCGCCAAACCCGGTCGCCATGAATCATCATCAGAATCAAACCACCCGCAGACGTCTTCATTGGAATGAGCTTCCCCATCTTTGCGGCCAGACGACCTCTTTATAATGCAGGCTTCAAAAAAATTCTGACGACATTCATGAGGCTCCCTGCTGAACCAGTCGGCCGCAAAGCGGCTGGCGGACTTTGGGACCTTCCGCGACATCCGGGGATATCCGAAACATGTACGAAATTGCGCCGCTGCTTGACGATCCCATTCACAACCTGAAAACGATCCGCGACCTTTACCGCTGGGCCGTTACGGAACTTGAAACCTCCGATCTTTCATTCGGACATGGGTCGCCAAGCGCTCTCGAAGATGCATCCTTTCTCATCTGCCGAGCGCTGAAACTCCCGTTTGAGAATTTCGACATGTTCCTCGATGCTGCGCTCACCCACAACGAGCTCGTGCGAATCGTGCATCTCATCGACCGCCGTGTGCATGACAAGACGCCCACCGCCTATCTCCTGAAGGAAGCCTGGCTCACCGAGCACCGCTTCTACATTGATGAGCGTGCGCTGATTCCCCGCTCCTACATCGCGGAGCTGCTCGAAGAAGATCTGGCTCCTTGGGCCGCAGATCCTGAAGCGGTGCATAGCGTCCTTGACCTCTGCACGGGTTCGGGGTGTCTAGCCATTCTCGCGCAGGGTGCTTTTCCCAATGCCAAGGTCACCGGCTCGGACATTTCCCAAGCTGCGCTGGAGGTTGCCAAGATCAATCGCCGGGACTATGACATGGAAGAGACGCTGGAACTCGTTCAGAGCGATCTTTTTGAAAATCTTCAGGGACGGCGCTTTGACATCATTATCTCGAACCCGCCCTATGTCACCACCGATGCCATGGAGCGGCTGCCGAGCGAATACCGTCATGAACCGGCCCTCGCCCTGGCTGCCGGCGCAGACGGCATGGACGTCGTTCGCCGCATTCTCGCCGAAGCCGCAGATCATTTGACCGAAGAGGGCTTTATCGTCGTTGAAGTGGGCGACGGGCTCGAAGCCGTTGAAGCGGCTTTCCCCGGTCTGCCCATTACGTGGCTTTCGGTCTCGGGCGGCGACGATCAGGTATTTCTCGCGCAGCGCGCCGATCTCGCTCAATATTTCAAAACTCAACACTGATTTCTGCATCCGCATTCCCTGACGAGGGCGCCCTCTGCCCGGTCTGCTCTCGTTTCAAAATGCGCCGCCTCGCTCATGCTTCGACTTCTCAACCTCGCGCTGATGCGCGGGACGCGACTGCTCTACGCTCACGCCAATCTCATTGCCTCGCCGGGCGAACGCATCGGTCTGGTCGGCCCCAACGGCTGCGGCAAATCCACACTCTTTGCTGCGATTCTGGGGGACCTTGCCCCCGAAGACGGCGAACTTGAAACGCCGCCCCATGAGCGGATTGCCCATGTCGCGCAGAGCTTCACGGTTGAAGATATCTCCTGCATCGACTGCGTGCTTTCCGGTCATGCCCCTTTAATGAACGCCAAAGCAGCGCTCGAGCGGGCCGAAGCCTCCGGCGACGAAATGGCGCTTGCTGCCGCGCACAGCGAACTCGCCGAAGTCAATGAGGGTGCCGTGGTGGCACAGGCCAAAGCCATTCTGGCCGGTCTGGGTTTTGCGGAAGCCGACAGCTGCCGCAAAGTTCACGACTTCTCGGGCGGCTGGCGCAACCGTATTCAGCTCGCCCGTGCACTGATGCGTCCGGCTGATCTGCTGCTCCTTGACGAACCCACGAACCACCTCGACATCGATTCGCTCATCTGGCTCGAGAACTGGCTCCGCCGCGTTGAAGCGACAGTCATCATCATTTCACACGACCGTGAATTTCTCGATCGTTCGGTCAATACGATCTGGTCCGTTGAAGACGGCACGATCTGCCGCTATGCCGGGAACTACTCCCAGTTTGAACTGGCTCGCATTGAAAAACTCCGCGCTCAGGAATCTGCCCGCCGCGCCTATGAAACGCAGGCAGCGCACCTGACGAGCTTTATCGAACGCTTCCGTGCCAAGGCCACCAAAGCCCGTCAGGCACAGTCGCGCATCAAAATGCTCGAAAAGCTTCAGGCGGTCGAACCCGTACGCGCCAAACGCGAATGGCGATTCAATTTTCTCAAGCCCCTGAGGCTGCCTGAGCATTTGGTCGACGGGGAAAACCTGAAGATCGGCTACGGCGACAAAGTGGTGCTTTCGGGCGTCTCCTTCAGCATTCGTTCGGGCGAGCGCATCGGCATTCTCGGCGTCAACGGCGCGGGCAAATCGACGCTGGTCAAAGCCATTGTCGGAGAACTCACCCCCATGTCGGGCGAACTGCGCCGCGGTCAGGGACTTGAAATCGGTTATTTTGCGCAGCACCAGCTCGATCAGCTGCGGATGGATGAAACGCCGCTCGAGCACCTGCGGCATTTGGCGCCTGACGCCCGCGAGCAGGAACTGCGCGACTTCCTCGGTACCTATCGCTTTTCGGGCGATTTCGCGAAGCCAAAGTTGCGCCGATGTCGGGCGGCGAAAGGCCCGCCTCGCCCTCGCGCTCATTGCCTGAAAACCCAATCTGCTGGTGCTTGACGAACCGACCAATCACCTCGACATGGAAACGCGCGAAGCACTCACCATGGCGCTTTCAACCTACGAAGGCGCAGTGCTTCTCGTCTCCCACGACCGCCATCTGCTGCGGGCAGTGACCGATGAACTCTGGCTGGTGCATGAAGGCCGCAAAGAGGTGTTTGAGGGCGACCTCGATGACTACGCCAAGATCGTCCTCGACCACCGGCGCGTGACTGCCGCCGAAGCGCGCGCCGAGCATCAAGCGGATAAAGCCGCCCGAAACGAAGCTCAGCCCGTCAACAATAAGGAAGCGCGCCGATTGGCCGCGCAGGAACGCGCCCGCATCGCTGAGCTGCGTAAGCCCCTGAAGAAGGAGCTCGAAAAGGTGGAGCGGGAAATGAACGCGCTCTCAGAAAAACTTAAGGCCCTTGACACGCAGCTCGCGGACCCGGCCTTTTATAACGGCGCAGATCAGGGCAAGGTTGCCCAAACCCTGCGTGAGCACGGAGAGCTCGCCCCCAAAGTGGAGGCGCTCGAAATGCACTGGCTTGAACTTTCAGAAAAAATCGAAGCCCTGGGCACCGCCGCATCTGCATAAGCGCGCTTTTTAAACGCCGTCATAAGTCATTACTGCAGCGTTCGTTTAAGCGCACAAAAAAACCGCTCGCGCGCCTTTTTGGCATAGCCGCGAGCGGTTTTCTCTTTTTACGGGGCGACCAATCTTACTCAGCCGTATCTTTCGGTTTCCCTGCGGTCAGAACACCCGCTTTCCAGGATTTAAAGACATCTTCCACCTGAGGCGCCGCCGTCATGCGGTAGACATGCGAATCGCCTTCATCGTCTCCGCGCGCTTCACTGCCGGCTGGATCATCGTCCACCCCCGGAACAAAGGCCGGATCGGCATAGCTCAAGGTCGTCATGACCAGCAGGTTGATCACCTCAGCATCCTGATCCATTTCTTCTTCCGTGGGATCGCGTCCAGCCGCAAAAGCCGCTTTGGACCGGGGGCCGTAGCGCAGCGCATAGCCCATCACGATTTCTTCTCTCATCCCTTGTTCGGAATCGCTCGGTTCCGCACGCACATAGAGCGCACGCATATCGTGCTTAAAGTGCGGATCCGCTACGAGCTCCTCGAGATAGGCCGTATCGGCGGGAGAAAGCGCGTTGTAGCCGACCAGCATCGTATTGAAAGCATCAGCGGATTCCGGCCGCCAATTCGGATAGTCGCTCTTAAACTCTGCGGTTACCGTGTTGTCCTCAATAATCTCCTGCAGATCGACCAGACGCGAACCGCCAAGCGCAGGATCTGACGTCAGGTAGCTCGTAAAGGCAGAAATCACCTCATCCTTGCAGGTTGTCACGGAGAAGACATTCTCGCTGCCGAACTGCGCAAGTTCCCCCGTGAGATCGAGGAACGTCATCACAAAGTCCATGCTGAAGTAGCAGGCCATGCTGCGGTCGTCCATAAACTTCGCCGTGTCGGTAATGCCGGCGTAGGCCATCTTGGACTGGCCCCAGCGGCTGCGGAGGATTTCGAGCGCCCGCGGGCCCGCCCAGCCCGATACATCGCGGAAATCTTCGCGCAGGTCAAGAATGGTCGCAGCAATCGCATAAGCGACGGCCGCGCAATGGTCTTCACGCTGCTCCATCGAGAACTTGCGCTCGGCAGAGAGCGCATTGGCCATGGCAGCTCCCATGCCGATGAAGAAATGCTGCAGTTCGAAGTAATTTGAAAGATGTCCCGTGGTCACGGGCCCCTTATAGCGTTCGGCAAGGATTTCCAGATGCGGGAAGCCCTGTTCTTCATAAAAGCGTTTATTGAGCACCGCGCGCAGTTGGTCGAGCATCACCACATAAGTCTGTGGTACTGCACGGCGCTGCTGATCAGCGCGGCGCTTGGCGAGCTTTTTGGCGCGGCTTGAATGCGTTTTGCTTTGGGGCATTTCGGGTGATCCTTGAGGAACGGCGCGCTGCCCGAAGAAGGTGCGCGCTCGAAGTATTTTGTTCTGTCATCCGCCGCACTCGATTCATGCATGAGCGGATGCCGCGGGTGTTTCTAAGCATAGAGAGCAAACCTTAACGCCGCATTTCACTTTAAGCCGGAGGGCAGCGCTGCCCGGGGCGCCCTTAAATAGTCGTCTTTTCGCTTCCAAAGTGGCTTTTTGCGCGTCACTCCCATGGCTTTAGTGCCCCACGACGCCCCAATATCCCGGCTTCTGAAGTCTTAGAATGAAGCATCTTTTTAACCCTTCTCTTACTTACGAGGCTCTCCATGTCAGAAGTCTCCGCTCCCTGGCTCCATGCGACCCTTGCTGACGCCGCCGAATCGCTGGCTGCCGCGCTCGAAAAACTCGAAGCGCATACCGATGAAGAGACTGCCTCTGAGCTCCTGCGCCGCGACCTCGTCGAGGTGTATGCCAAACTCAACTACGCGGTGAACACCGCTTACCTCGGCTCTGAAGCGCTCAACGTCCTCACCGAAGACGAGCTGGTTGCATGGCCCGCAGAAATGCCCTTTGCCACGCTCGAAGAGCTCGACGCCGCCGCCGAAGAAGAAGAGCAAAAAGCGCTTAACGCCGACGATTAAGCCATACGCACTGGCGATCGGCCGAGCCTATATGGGTGCTCTGAAGAGTGAACCTCCGGGCTTTTTCGTCTGAGCGCGGGAGATCGGCGGCGTGAGCTCAAACCGCGCGGGTTACTCTTTCACGGGGCGGAGTTCTCGAGGACGCCACCCCAAAGCAAAAAGCGATCCGAAATAGATGACGGCTGCACCCGCCACCACTGCGCAGACGCCAAGCCCGCGCATTTTCCACGAGAGCGTCGTCCAGTCAATGCCCTGTTGTCCCCACCATACCGCCGCGCCCATAAGTGCAACAGCTGCAGCGGTGCGCAGCCAGATCTTGAGCCAGCCCGCCGCCGGCGAATAAATGCCGCGGCGGCGCAGCACGCAAAGCAGAATGCCGCTGTTGACGAGGCTCCCCAGACCGACGGAGAGCGCCAAGCCCGCATGCGCAAAAGCGGCACCACCACGAGGTTAATGGCCTGCACAGCAACGAGCGAAGCGCTGCGCGCACCGGGGTGCGAATGTCTTTACGTGCATAGAAGGCGGGCGCAATGATCTTGAGACCGATGAGTCCAATGAGACCGACGGCATAGCCCACTACAGCTATCGCTGTCTGGTGCACATCTGTCGGCGTAAAGCTGCGGCCCTGAAATAGAAAGCTCACCAAGAGCTCTGCCGTAAGCCAAAGCCCTACCGCCGCTGGAACGCCAACCAGCACGACGAGCCGCAGCCCGTGGTCCAGAAGAGCGTTGTAGCGGACTTCATTGCCTTTGGCATAAGCCGACGAAAGACTCGGCAGCAGCACGGTGCCCAAAGCAACACCCAAAAGCGCCGTTGGGAATTCCATCAGACGGTCGGCGTAATTGAGCCACGTCACGGCACCATGCCCGAGCCAGCTCGCAATGTTGGTGTTGATGAGGATGGAGAGCTGCGCCACGCCCACACCGAAAACAGCCGGGGCCATCAAAGCGAGTACGCGCCGCACGGCTGAGTCGCCGAGGCTCTCTTTAAGAGAGCGCGGACGCACAAATACGCCAAGCCGCGCCAGTGCAAGTATCTGAGCAGCGAGCTGCAGTACGCCCCCGAGCACAACGGCGGCGGCAAGCGCCCAAATGGGTTCTTCAAGTCTCGGTGCGAGCACCACCGAGCAGACAATAAAGGAGAGATTGAGCAGAATCGGCGTGGCCGCAGGAATCGCAAACTTCTTGAGCGTATTGAGGATGCTCGCCGCGAGCGCCACCAAGCTCATGAAAGCAATGTAGGGAAACATCACGCGCGTGAGCGCCGCTGCCAGATCAAAGGCCTCGGGCGTCTCACGCAGACCGCTCGCAATGAGCCACACGAGAAGCGGTGCGGCTAAGACGCCCAGCACGCTTGCGAAGAGCACCGCTGCAGCAAGCACTGTGAACACATGATCGATAAATCGCTTTTCAGCCTCCGGCGACGAGTTGGCATGAACGTCGGAAAGCATCGGCACGAAAGCCTGCTGAAAGGCGCCTTCGGCAAAAAGCCGACGAAGCATGTTGGGAAGGCGGAATGCAACGTAAAACGCATCGGTCGCAGCCGTAGCGCCAAAATATCGGGCAATCAGCATGTCACGAATCACACCCGTGATGCGTGAAGCCAGAGTGAGTGCGGAGATCGTAGCGGCAGATTTGAATAGCGACATGGATAGCGAGCAACAGCGTACGAAATGAAGAAAACCATCTCGTCGCTGTCCTTTTGTTTTTTAAAGGTGGTATAGTCTAGGGCTTTTCGAGCCTGAGCACTTCCCTCGTGCCGCTTTTTGAGCGCAGTATCGACCGGGAATTGTTCTCTAAAAGCCCGGAAAGACAACCTACTTACCGGTCGAGCCCACGCTCGCGACAAGTTTGCAGCGGCGATCGGAATCAAAAACAGATCGTCGACTGATTTTTAGGACAATTCAAAAAAATGGCTAACACCAAGCAAGCTCGCAAGCGCGCCCGTCAGACGGTTGCGCGCAACCTGCATCTCGCCGCCCAGCGCAGCCAGTACCGCACCGCCATCAAGAAGGTGCGCAAGCTCGTCGCCGCCGGCGACAAGGCTGCTGCCCAGGAAGCCTTCAAGGCTGCCGAATCCACGATCGACAAGATGGCCCGCAAGGGTGTGCTCCACGGCAACGCCGCTGCACGCCACAAGAGCCGTCTCGCCGCCGAGATTAAGGCCCTCGCCTAATTGAAGCCCTGAATCCGACTGCGGCTGTTCCCTCAGGCGCCGCGGGGATTCCCGATTGCTTCATCAACGAAGCCCCGAATAGTCACTGGTTCGGGGCTTTGTTTTATCTGGCAGTTTTGTAGTGGCATGACATTTTTTCAATGCCGTTCTCTTCTGCCGGTAACCCGTCTGCTGATCGCTGCCAATCGGCGGGCACGCTTCTTCTGGCGCCTTTTTTTCATCCGCTCGAGCAAGCTTCAAGCCGCTTGAGAGAAGCTTTTCGAACCGTTACTTTTGTAGACGATTGATGAGAATGAGAATTGTTATTATCCGTTAACTTGATTTAATGCCGGGCTACGTAGTGGTCCTCCGGCATGAGAATCAAACATCCGAACACGAGTCGTCCGCCGACAACTGTTGAGCTGGCGCATTCGGTGCATACGAATAAGGAAAGGAGCAATTCCATGAATTCACTCAATCGCCGCGACGCTCTCAAGAGCGGACTCTTTGGTGCGGCAGCAGCCGCCGGCACAATGCTTGGGGCCGGAGCTGCTGAGGCCAAACCGGCCAGCCAAGCGAAGGATTACAAATTTGATTTCGTCGTGGTCGGTGCAGGCTGTGCGGGCCTTTCCGCAGCGCTCGAAGCTGCTGATCAGGGCGCCACGGTTGCCGTCCTTGAAAAAATGGGCATGCCTTTTGGCAATACGATCTACGCGGGCGGCATCTTCAACGCCACGAACACCTACGTCCAGAAGGAACAGGGGCTTACCGACACGGTCGACGCCTTCTACGAAGACATGATGAAGGTCTCGCAGGGTCGCGGCGATCCGCAGCTCACCCGCGTATATGCCGATGAAAGCGCTGGCGCCGTGCAGTGGCTTCATGATCGTGTCGGCATCAACTTCAAGAAGATTGTGAAGGAAGTTTGGCCGGGGCTCGTGCGCGGACACGTGGTCGACGGCCCGAAGAAGCCGGGCGGCGCGCAGCTCATCACGCAGCTGCTCGAACAAGTTAAAAAGAATCCGAAGATCAAGTTCTTTACGAACACCAAAGTCATTGAACTTCTGAAAACGCCGACGCTTGAGTGCACGGGCGTCCGAGCGGTCTCCAAGACCGAAGGCGAAGTGGTCTTCCACGCCAAGGGCGGCGTTCTGATGGCCACGGGCGGTTTCCATGCCAACAAGGAAATGGTCTGCAAGTACATGGGCGGCGGCGTAGCCTGGATGCCGCTGCGCGGTTCTCCCTATCTGATGGGCGAGAACGTCGAACTCACGCGGCCCTTCTTCCCGTACTACATGAATATGGACCAGTTCCATGGCGGTCCGATTCACGCCCAGACGCAGGCGAACCCGTCTACCCTCGTCAATTACGGCGTAATCGTCGGCACGAACGGCGACCGCATCATCAACGAAGCCAAGACCTACGTTGAAATGGCCAAGGAGCTTCCGGTCATCACGCGCAACAATCTCGCCTATATCGTGATCGACAGTGCGGTGCTCGAAAACGATACGGTGGCCACGCGTCTGGACCGCTATCGTGCGAAGAAAGCGCCGGTCTATCAGGCTGACACCTACGCTGAGCTCGCCAAGCAGATGGGGGTCGACCCCGAAGTCTTTACCAAGACGATGGAAGGCTACAACGAAGCCGTGAAGTCCGGGAAGGCCGCAGCCCTCACACCGGGCAATACGCTCAAGGAGCCGCGCCTGGTTGTCAAGGCTCCGTTCCTCGCGCTTCCCTTCTCCGGCGGCATGACTGCCACCTTCGGCGGCCCGAAGATCAACGCCAAAGGACAGGTTCTCAATGCCGAGCAGCAACCGGTTCCGGGGCTGTACGCAGCCGGCAATGCTATCGGCGGACTGTTCTACTGGAACTACATCGTCGGCTCTCAGCTGACGGCCGCGGTTATTTTCGGCCGCCATGCCGCTCAGGATGCGGCCGCCCGCGCCAAGGCAAAGGGTGCCAAGAAGGCCTGATGCATCTGCGCAAAATGAGGTCAAACGGCTGATCTCACGCGCTTCAAGCCTCTAAAACGCGGCGCACCGCTCTTCAAAAAAAGCGATGCGCCGCATTTGTTTTGACTTTAAACCTGAGTGCTGCCCGAGAAGCGTCGGACATCAGACCTCACGCCGCCGTTCCATGCGGAATCACATAAAAAAGCACTGCAAAGAACTGCAGCATGGTCCCCGCCAGCACAAACACATGCCAGACGGCATGGTTATAGGGGAGCTTCTCCCACAAATAGAAGATGATGCCGAGCGAATAAGTGATGCCGCCCGCCGCCAAAAGCCAAAGACCGCCCGTCGGAAGCGATTCAATCAAAGGTTCGGCGACAAACACAATGCACCAGCCGAGCGCGAGGTAGAGCACGCAGTTGAGCCAATCCGCCGCTCTTAAAAGCAAGGGCTGAAAGCATGCCCCAAAAAGTGCAATGGTCCACACCACCGAGCAAAGCACAATGCCCGTGGTGCCGCCGAGCGTAATCAGACAAAAGGGCGTATAGCTCCCCGCAATCAGGATGTAAATCGCACTGTGGTCCAATACCTGCAGCACACGTTTGGCACGCAGATTCGGAATCGCGTGGTAGAGCGTCGAGACCGTATAAAGGATGATCATCGACGCACCGAAAATCGATGTGCTGACGATGGCCAGAGCGCCGGCCGACTGACGAACAGCAAAGATAATCATCAGAACGAGACCGGCAATCGAAAGCAGAACTGCCAGACCGTGCGTCACTGCATTGGCAATCTCTTCGCCTAAGCTGTAAGTGCCGACGGCATTCACAGCCGACGACGACGACACTTTTTTCTTTACCTGCATGCTTTCCCCTTTCGAACGGCCTTAGAAGTTCATCGGCACCGAATGGTGCAAACGAAACTCACTTCCCCGAAGCGACATTGTCGCCTTAGACGAGCATATTGAGGAACGAAAAACTTAGGGGAAACCCCAAAAGGCGTAACGAGCTGTTGCGCGGTATTGCCGCTTCATCGTTCAGCGGAAATCTTTGCCCAGAAAGATCGGTTCCGGTTCCAGCACAACCCCAAATCGGCGTTCCACCCGTTCGGCGATTTCACGGCCGAGCTTGAGAACATCCTCACCCGTCGCCCTGCCGCGGTTGATCAGAATAAGCGCATGTGCCGGCCAAACGGCCGCATCGCCCGAGGAGAGGCCTTTCAGTCCTGCAGCCTCAATGAGCCACCCGGCAGCGAGCTTAGCGCGCCCGCCGGCAAGCGGATAGGACACCAGATTGGGGTGAAGCGTAATGAGTTCCCGCGCCTTCAGTTTCGTGACTACCGGGTTCTTAAAGAAGGATCCGGCACTGCCCGTTTGCGAAGGATCGGGCAGTTTCTGGGCACGAAGATTTCGCACAGCAGTTTCAATTTCAGCCGGCGTTACAGACGCCGGATCTCGGTCGGCAAAGAGCGAAGAGAGGCCTTTATAAGCCGTCACCGGCTGCCAAACCTGAGGAAGCACAAAGGCCGCCTCTGTAATGATGAGGCGAGACCCGGCCTTGGACTTGAAGATGCTCGTGCGATAACCAAAATCGCATTCTGTCGGCGTCAGGGTCCGGAAATCATCGATATCCGGATCATAAACGCGCACCCAGGCGATTCTTTCGGCCATTTCAACGCCGTAGGCACCGGCATTCTGGACGACCGCGCCGCCGACAGAGCCGGGAATGGCTGCGAGATTTTCGAGTCCGCCTAATTCCTTTCCGACGGTATAGCGAACCAGATCATCGAGCGCTTCGGCAGCCCCGGCGACGACGACAAGGGAGCCGCTCTCGCTTTGCGCTTCATGGATTCCGCGAAATACCGGATGGATGACAAGGCCCGGCACCAACGGCATCGGGACAACATTCGACCCGCCCCCTAAAATCGTCGTCTGCCAGCCGCGGCCCTTCGCCACGCTGAGTGCATCGCGAATATCTTCCAAGGAGGCAACTTCGACCCAGGCCTCGGCATTGGCACGCAGGTGAAAGGTCGTGAGGGCGGCAAGCGGCTTGTCGTATTCGATCTTGAGCATGGCGGATTCCAACATCTCTTCAGCCGCCCGGAGCGAGCGGTCATTCAGACCATTATAGGAAGACAAGCTCGCCGCTTCTGCGGCGCAAAAGCGCGAGGCGGTGAGAGCCGCCCCGTGGTAGTCAGTCTGATGATGCCTCCCGCGGCCAAAGCGCGCAGATCCTTTCCCAACCGCTTTCCGGCGGCCTAAATGAAGTCTGCTGCCGCGCGGCTGCAGGCATCAGGAGAGCTGGGCTAGCCGCTCGACCACTTTGGCTTCAACCGCTTCGGGCGTCAAACCCAGCATTTCGTAAATCTCTGCCTGGGTGCCCTGCTCAATAAATTCGTCAGGGATGCCAAAGCACAGCACAGGAGTGGTGAGGCCGGCCTCGGCAATCACTTCCATGACCGCGTCGCCCGCCCCGCCCGCCAGCACGCCTTCTTCAGCGGTCACAATCAGATCATGTGTACGGGCAGCTTCAATGACCGCCTCGCGGTCAATCGGCTTCACAAAGCGCATGTCCCAAAGCGTGCCGTCCAAATTTTGCGCTGCCTTCTCGAGTACATTGGTCATGGAACCAAAACCCAAAAAGGCCGTGCGAGTGCCGGTTCGCCGCTTCAGCGCGCGGCCGATCTCCACCGTTTCAAAATCCTCTCCGGGATCCGTGCCCGGTCCCTTGCCGCGCGGATAGCGCACTGCGGCCGGGGTATCCATGGCAAAAGCCGTGTTGAGCAGAAGCCGTGTTTCTCGTTCGTTAGAGGGCGTCATCACGGTCATATTCGGCACGCTGCGGAGTTCAGCGATATCGAAAACACCCTGATGTGTTGCACCGTCCGCCCCTACGATGCCGCCGCGGTCGACGGCAAACATCACCGGAAGATTCTGCAGCGCCACATCATGAATGAGCTGATCGAGTGCGCGCTGCAGAAATGTGGAATAGATCGCCACAACGGGCTTCAGACCGCCGCATGCCAGACCGGCAGCATAAGTGACGGCATGCTGCTCGGCAATGGCCACATCGCGATAGCGGTCCGGAAAGTTTTTCTCAAATTCAACGAGACCAGAGCCCTCACGCATGGCCGGTGTGATGGCATAAAGGCGATGGTCGCGGGCTGCCATACTGTTCACCCAGCGGCTGAAGATCTGCGTATAGGTTGGCGCAGAGGGTTTTCCGGACTTGATGATGCCGACTTTCGGATTGAAAGGCGACACGCCGTGATAAAGCGTCGGATCGGCTTCGGCAAAGGCATAGCCCTTGCCCTTGATGGTGGCCGTATGCAGCACCATCGGGCAGTCCATCTGCCGGAGATTTTTCAAGACTTCAACGAGCGCAAAGATGTCATGTCCGTCGACAGGACCGTAGTAATTGAGGTCAAACGTGGAAAAAAGCGCGGCCTGAGGGCTGAAAAACCCGATGGTCTGCCGTTCCATGAGCTTAGCCACTTCCCAAAGATGCGGCACGGGCTTGAGCACGCGCTTGCTGATCTCGCGGGCGCAGTTGAAGGCTCTCGTCGAAACGATCTTGGCTAGATTTTTGGAAAGCGCACCCGCCGGCGGCGAAATGGAGCAGTCGTTGTCGTTGACGATTACCAGGAGCTTTACCCCCTTTTTCCAAACCCCCGCATCGTTGAGCGCCTCAATCGCCATACCCCCGGTGAGCGCACCGTCACCGATCACCGCGATGGCCCAGCGGTCACGTTCGCCCGCCAAATGGGCTGCTACGGCCATGCCGAGCGCTGCCGAAATAGAGGTTGAGCTGTGCGCCGTACCGAAAGCGTCGTATTCGGATTCTGAGCACTTAGGGAACCCTGAAATGCCGCCAAGCTGGCGCAGTTTGGCCATGCCTTCGGGCGACCGGTCAGAATC
>SCPO01000052.1_pt1 | contig 16853 bp, 18 predicted proteins | sample 6106821 | NCBI WGS metagenome assembly SCPO01 (sample SAMN10720448, study PRJNA508395) | human gut metagenome | isolation source: Participant 2 stool, 0 month | host: Homo sapiens | collected 2017 | reverse complement strand
CGACGAGCCGTGACGGCCTGCAGTTCTTTGCTCAGCCGACTGACCCGAATCTTTTTGCGGACGTATTTGGTCTGGCGAGACTCTCCGTCTCGCTTCGCAGACCCGACGCTCTAGTCCCGGAGCTTTTCTATGCGCCGCCCATCCATGTGCTTTTGCCTAAAGGGGAACGCGCCGAAGCCATATCTAAAATGGCTGTACGAGTCGCATCAGCGAGCGACAGACTCTTCCAGAAAGTGTGCTCGCACGATCGAACGAAAGAGGACTGCGGCGAATCATCTTCGGAAAAAGCGATTCGCAATCAGGAAGAAGCGCTCGAGCGCATTATTCAGCTCTATGAACGGCACTTCAGTTATTTTCGTACGAATGCACGGAGCCGCCTGAGCGAACGTGAAGAGGTCGGCGCCTTTGCCAAACTCCAAAGCTTTACACAGAAAACCCTCGAATTTATTGTTCGCCATCCCGAAGAGCTCGAACCGGCTCCCGGCGGCATCGGCATACGCCCGAACGGCATAGGCCCCGCCTGGCTGCCGCGTAGGTCCTTGATTCGTTCTGCACAGCCCTCCTTCAATACTTATGAAAACCAAGCGCTGGTCGGGTTTTTAACCTCGCTTGCCCATGAAATCGACACGGAATCTGCGGAACTCACGGCAGCGGCCGAGCAGCTTCCGCACACGCAGTTCAATGTCCCTGAGGGTTATGTGCCTTCCACCGCCGCCATTTTTGCGGAGTCCGCCAAACGTCTCCAGCTTGCCGCGAACCGCTTTCTGCAGTTTCGAGAGCGCCTGACTCAACTGCGCGAGCTCTATGTGCGCACCCTCGGCATTGAAGGCGAAATGCATCCATGGCCGCTGCGCCCAACGCCGGTCTTTCTCGCCATTACGCCTTATCGAGAAATCTTTGAGGCGGTTTCCAACTGGCGTAAAGCTCCGCCGCCCGGTCTGGAGGAAGGCGAGATGCTGCTCACCTGCATGGCGAACAGCCGTTTATACGAATACTACGTTCTCACAGCGCTGCTCGACGCATTCTCCGCCAACGGGTTCCTGCAGACTTGGGCCTCAAGATATGACTATCAGGGAGCGCAAGGCCTGACCACGGGCAGTGACGAACGTCCCCACGCCAATACCTTCACGTTTGAGAAAGACGGCATCGAACTCACACTCTGGTACCAGCCGGTCGTGAGCGGCGGGATGTATGCCGGAGAAAACGGGCTTGGACTCGCCGCACTTCGGACTGGTCACTGATGCAAAACAGCGACTCTCCCAACACGCTGAGAACCGCCGACAAGCCCTTTTACACGCCGGACTTTATCCTTCGTGCCGCATTGAAGCACGACGCCGACTCGGCCGACCATTCACGGGCGGTTTACTTTGTGGCTGACGCAAAATTCTCCCGCATGCAGACCGTGATCGCTTCTCAGACGATGAGCTTAGTATTCCGCTATCTCTTTTCCATCCGGCCGATCCGGCCTCAGGATCAGCACGCCGGGCTTTGGATTTTCTGCGGCTCGGACCTGCACGGAGACGCTTTAGCTTCCCCGCTCACCTCCATGGGTGCCTCTCTCCATGGGCCGGCCTTTGTGGTTGAGCGGCTCGATCCCGAAATGGAAACTCAGGCGCTTGTCCGCACGGTGCTCCAGACCGCGCATGCACTCGCAGCCAACCCTTAAACACTTTATGCCCGAGATTGAAACTCCGGCCGGCAGGGGTTCAGTCTGAGCCCGAATGCGCTTAACGCTGCCAATCAAACGAAAGCCTCCAGAAAATGCCGAGATTATTCTGGAGGCTCTGGAAGAAACTGCCGATACTTAGTTCGACAGCGTCAGAACAGTCACTTGACGTCGCCGAACCACTTGTCGTAGATCTTCTGGAAAGTACCGTCAGCACGCATCTCGTCCAATGCGTCATCGAGTTCCTTGAGCAGCTTCTTGTTGCCCTTCTGGACGGCCATGCCGTAGAAGTCGTCGGAAACGACAAAATCAAGCGCCGTCAGATTCATGCTCTTAGAAGCTTTCTGTGTAAGGAAGTACTTGTTGACGGGACCGTCATTGAGCATTGCGAAGCAGCCGCCCTTATTGAGTTCCAAAAAGGCATCCGCAGCAGAATTGAAGGTACGCACCGTCGTGCCGGGGATACGCTTCATCACCAATGCGCCGCTTGAGCCGATTTCGGCGCAAAGCAATTTGTTTTCTAGGTCTTTGACGCTCTTGATCTTGGGAGCGTTTTCCTTCGTGGTCATCACGGTGAGACCGGCGTTGAGGTACGGTTTGGTGAAATCGACCTTTTCCGCACGTTCCGGCGTAATCGTCAGCGCCGAAACAGCCGCATCAATGTTGCCGCTCACCAGCGCCGGCACGAGACCGTCGAGCGTCATGGAAATAATCTGCACATCGAACCCTTTTCGGCGTCCGATTTCACGGATCAGATCCATGTCAAAGCCTTCATACTCACCGTTTTGCGAATTCACATATTCGAACGGCGCATAAACGGTGAGGCTGCCGACTCGAAGTGTCTGAGCAGCATCAGCGGCGGCTGAAAAAGAGAAAACAACAGCGGCAGCTGCGGCAGCCGCAGCCATTTTTTTGAACATAGCCATCAGAGGGCCTCATATTTATGAAGCGGATTGTGCAGCAGAACGTGATCCCTCTTCTTATCGTTCACATGCTTCGAGTCTCAGGCGCTGAGGGCCTCCTCTCCGCGGGGATTTTTCGAACTGCCGGACCCTCCCGGGTTGGCTTCTGACTGAGTGACGGACACAAAGCGCCCTCCAGTCAGTGGTGAATTTATGCCGACGGGATCTTTTCCGTCAGCCTTGGTCAATGCCTTCCGGGCGGCACGTTTTCCTTTGAGTGCATCAGCCTGATGGTCGGCATCTTCCGCGGATCCGGCCTGAGGGGCCGTCCCGTTCCTCCTCGCCTTCACGGGCGCTTCGGACCCCATAATCCTACACAGAATTGAGACACGCGCTCAAAACCAATCATCCGCTCGGGCAATGTCAATGACATAAGTCAAAACGCTTCATAGCGTTGCGCGTGTATTCCCTGTTGACTGCATTGACCGACAGCAGACCGTATGAACGTCCTGCAAACATACAAAACGGCTTCTGTGAGCAATATTCCACAGAAGCCGTTCAAATGGGCCTGGCCGAACTTTGGCAAACGATCAGGCAGACCGCGTTTTCAGTCAATGCTGACGAACAAGGTCATCCATAAACTGCAGATACGTCTCCTTCGTGAATACGGGCTTAAATTCACGGCAGATGCGATCGGCTTCCTTAGCATCGTCATAGAGCAGATCAATCAGCGTCATGGCGAGCACCTCGGGCGTCTTCACATACGCCGTCTCCTCATCCGAAACGACGTAGTCTGCACCGTGAAGCGTGCCGGTAACGCAGCCCACCCACGGATGCACGCAGGGCATGAGATGGGATACGTCGCCCATATCCGTGCTGCCGGCAGAATGAACGCCTTCCTCAACGTTTGCTGCGCCGAAAATCTGATTGGCGTTTTCGCGCAGCAGCGTACGGAAGTTTTCATCGGGTTTGAGCGGGAGGTAGCCCGGAAGATCCGTAATATCGCACTTAGCGTTCAGCGCCATGGCGCCCGCATTGAGTGCGCGGTTAATGTCGCGGTTGTACCGGGCGAGCGCCTCGACGTTGGCCGCACGCGTGTAGCTCTCCATCTTCACGTAGTCAGGAATGACATTCACAAGGTCACCGCCGGAATTGATGATCGGATGGAAGCGCACGCAGTCGTCTTCGCGGAAGGTCTCGCGCAGCGCATTGACGCCCATCACCCCCATCATTGCCGCATTGAGCGCATTGATGCCGCGATCCGGAGCACCAGCCGCATGAGCGGCACGGCCGTGATATTCGATCAGTTTGCCGACAAAGCCGTTCGAACTTGCCCCAACGGTGAATTCCCCCTCGGGATTGGTGGTCGCGTTGACGTGCATCATCATAGCCATATCGATGTCGTCAAAGGCGCCTTCGGCAATGAGCTGCTGTTTGCCCCCTAAGAACTGAAGCTTGCCTTCACGGCGCAGTCCGCTGCGGTAGTCAATTTCGACATATTCTTCGGCCGGAACAGCAAAGAAGACCAGATCGCCGCCGAGATAATCCATGACCCCGGATTCTTTCATTGCATAGGCGACAGCCAGAAGATTGCCGATCTGCACATTGTGTCCGCAGCAGTGAGCTGCGCCCGTCGCGGGATCACTGTGCGGATGATTGCGGCAGACGATGGCATCGAGCTCACCCAGAACGGCAACCGTACGGCGGTGTCCCTTGCCGGCAAGACGCGCCTTCACGCCAGTGATGCCCCAGCCCGTTTCATAGTCCAGGCCGAGCGCATCAAAGGCGGCACGAACTTTGGCAGAAGTTTTCTGCTCTTTAAAACCGAGTTCAGGCTCGGCAAAAATGGCATGACCGAGACGGACGATGTCGGGGTTGCGGCGACGAATGACTTCGCAGACCCGAGCCTTCAGTTCTTCCTTATTCATTTTGGAAAAAACCTTGCAAATGAAGCGACTCCGATGGAGCTCAAAAAAACTTAAGAGACTGCACAGATCTTCAGCCGACCGCCCGGAACCGGTTGGATCGGTTTGGCGCTGCGCAGACTCTTCTTACCTGTCAATGACAAATTCTGCGCCCGCCCAGTGAACTTGAACAGTCCGGACTTGAGCGGGCGAATAAAGCTGCCTCAATGCATCAGAAGATGCCTTCAAGATGCAGAATGATTTCAGCGAGCACAGTTGCGCAGATGAAGCTGCCCGCACCGACGGCCAGCGCCACCGGAACAATGCGCCAGGACAGACGCTTAAAGGCGTCGATATCCTTGCCGAGCGACAGGCCGCAGTAAGCAAGCACCGGCGTCGTGATGGGCAGGAACCCTACCTGCTTCGTATAGTGGATGACCCAGTCGCCGCCCGGGAAGCCCGGCAGCGAGATAACCACTGCGATGATCGATACCCAAAAGACCATCGGGAGAATACGAAAGCCCGGCAGGTGCGAAACCAGAATGCCGAAGGCCGTGATCACGACGAGAAGCAGTACGCCAATCGAGCTTTCGGCCATATTGACCTTCGGGAGCTGGATGCAGTTGGCGATCCAGGTAAAGAAGGCCGTCACCAGAAGGATGAACAGCACGTCCTTCATTTCTTCCATGAGTTTGCGGATTTCCATTTTTCGTTTCCTTTGTCTTGTACGCTTATATTCGTTGCCATGGAAGAGGATCAGTCGTTGGCCTTAGGCTTCGCCGATCCCTTGTCACCCGTAAAGAACTCATAAACCTTGATCGTAACGGGGAGCGAAACAAAGAGCGCAAAGTAGATGCCGATCACAGACGTGAGGAGATTGGCCGCCGCTGCATAGGCACGCACGGTTTCTTCCCATTCCGGATGCACGACGATGATCGAGCTCGTCGCTGCGGCCATCATGGAGGCGCTGCCGATGCCGGCGCCCATGGCAAGCGCATGCGGATGGAAGAAACCCATCTGAGCAATGACGCCGGCCAGAACCGACACCCAAAGCGCGCCGAAGACCGTTCCGCAGACATACATGCCCATTACGCCGTGGCCTTCAGGAGAGTCCAGACCGAAGCGCTCCGAAATAATGGCGACGTTGGGTTCTCGGTCAATGGAGTAGCACGCGCCAATCGCTTCGCGTTTCATGCCGACGAGGAGCGCCACCGGCAAACCAAAGATCAGCGTGCCGAAGAAGTGGCCGAATTCCTGCATGATCAGCGCCCAGCCGGACTGCATGATCATTTCAATATTCGGACCGATGTCCAGCGCGATCTTCGTGATCAGCAAAAGAACGCCCACAGAGAGCATCTTGCCGGCTCGATTCATTTCATCGAGCCTCACAACACTCCAGCGCGGAAAGCTCACCAATGCACCAAATACGAGTGCATAAAGCAGCGGCAAAAGCACGACTAGACCGAACTTTTGTACACCCACCAGTTCCGCGAGCACCACAATAATGAGTGCCGCCGCGTGAATTTTGAAGTTCCGGATGAGATCCATGAGCGTCTCCAAAAACCTTCCGCCGGTTAAAACTGCTTGGCAAGCCGTTTTTTTTTCGATGTTCGGCGGTTGAGGCTGTAATTAAATTAAAGAGGGAAGAGGTATAAAAAAACGGGAGGCGCCTTTCGGAGCTTCCCGTTCGTTTTTGGGAACCCTTTTAGGTTCCCGCTTGTTGGGTGCTGGTGGAATTCGGTTTCTCCGAATGCCTGTCAGTCTCTTCGAACGTGCATCCGCAAGGCGTCAAGCGTCTCGCTGCCTGTTGTGCTGCGAGACGCGGATGTAGAGGATGTAGAGCTGGTGCGGAGAGCATTCGAGCGGCGGCCGTGAAGGACGTCGGCAGCTCGGCAAGAAGTGCGGATGTACACCTGCATAATGCTTCCTATTGGCTCATGAAAACATTCGAAGAAATCGGCCACAGCTGTATACCTATCAGGTCTACTGCCGCAACGCGTTTCAAGCACCATAGCACGAGATGCAAAAAAACGGCAAAACCGCGAAATTCGCCGTATGACAACGCTGAATTTCAGCTTCCTCACGGATTCCGCTTGAAAAATTCATAATTTTTCGCGTAATTTTTCTAAAAAATCAAGTGGCGCATTTGAATTTGGACAAACAAGTGATTGATATGCATCAATTGGGTTTTGCAGTCCTACCAAGCCCTTTTCGAGTGACGGCAGGTACGATGAAATCACTATGAAGCCGGATAATTTTCTCTCCTGCCTGCAGCCTCGCCGTCAGTGGTGGCGACTCCCGTCAAGTTCAATGGCGGGTGCGCAGACCTGCGCGCCGGTTTGAGAGAAGGAAAGATCGTGCAGCGCACTTGATGCTTTCCCCCAGTTTCTCAGTCAACCCGCCTTCCGGCGGGTTTTGTTTCAGCCGTATCTCAAAAAAAAAGAAGTCCGCCGCAGACGATTTGCAGTTTTCTCCTTCATGCCCTCACGAGAATTCACCATGACCTCCCCTGCACCGGCTTGCGCCTCTGACGCTTCGCTTGACGAAAACCGCATTCCCTTTTTCTTCGGACCCGCATCGCTCCTCATTCCATTTCTCATTTTTGCGCTGCTTTCGGTCTACCTTTTTGTCGTCCTCAAAGTATTCGATCTGATGGCGCTTGCGGGTGCCGGTCTCACGGCGCTGGTAGCAGGCGCGGTGCTGACCAAAAAGCCGATGCGCTACTGGAAAGCGGTCTTGGAAGGCGCCGCATCGCCAATGACGGCAACCGTGCTGCTGCTGTTGATGGCTGCCGGCGTATTCTCGGCCATGATGAAGGCTGCCGGACTCGCCGAAGCCCTCGCCGCCTTCACGGGCGGCGCCATTGCCGGAACGCCGCTGCTCACTCCAGCCGTTTTTCTCATTTCATCGCTTTTGGCCACAGCCACCGGCAGCTCCATTTCCACGATTCTGGCGGCATCCCCCATCTTTTTGCCTTTCGGCGCTGCGCTCGGCTGCGATGTGCCGCTGATGGCCGGCGCCATTCTTTCGGGCGCCATTTTCGGCGACAACCTCGCACCGGTTTCGGACGTGGCCATCATCTCGGCCATGACGCAGACGGATAAGTTCGGCAAGCCCCTTGATCTCGGCCGCGTTGTCAAGACTCGCTTCCCGTTTGCCGTCATTGCGCTCATCATTGCGCTCCCCTTCTACGCTCTCGGCGGCAGCGCTTCAGAACCTTCCGCAGCGCTCAATGCCGCCGCAGATCCGATGCGTCTTCTGATGCTGATCCCGGTGGTGCTCCTCATCTACATTGCGATAAAGATGCGCGACGCACTCCACGCTGTCACGATGGCAACCGTTGCCGGACTGATCATCGGTCTGCTCACCGGCGTAATTGAACCCTCGCAGATCGTTCGCGTAGAAAATGGTTCCATTTCCGGCATTCTGACGGGCGGCATCGCCAACGTCTCAGGCATCATGCTGATGTGCCTTGCACTCTTTGGCTTTACAGGCGTGATTGAACACGCCGGACTTGCCGATGCCACGGCCAAGTTCCTCACGAACGAAAACCAGTCGCCGCGCCGCGCCGAAGTGACTCTCGCTGTCGCCACGGTCTTCATTTCCACCTGCCTGGCCGCCGTCACGAGCGTCGCTGTGGCGCTGGCCGGACAGCTCGCCGACCGGCTGCTGCGCCGCAGCATTGATCCCTACCGCCGCGCTTATCTGCTCGCCGGATTTGCCAACAGCATCCCGGTGGTGCTGCCGTTTTCGGCTTTTTCACTCATTACGCTTTCAGCTGCCTCGGCGCTCGGAGACCCGTCCCTCACGCCGTTTTCTTTGATGACGGCAACGTTCTATCCCATTGCGCTTTTCGTCGTATTCTCCGTATCGATCGCTACCGGCATCGGACGTCCTAAGATGAGCGATGAGCCTCAGGCCGCGGACAAGGCATAAGGCTTGTCCCCGCTTTCATGAGAGAGAACCGGACTGCGGCGCACTTTTGAGACACACTATGACTGACCCTCTTAACTCCAGCCCCGAAGCATCCTCAGAACTCGAACCGGATGAGTTTGAACTCTTTGACCTCACCGTTACCGTGGAGGGCGGCAGTTTCGTCTGCCGCCATCACCTCGGTCAAGGATTCAAAGTCGAAGGTGAAGATCTGGTCTTTCCCGAGGGCGGCCGTTTTTCACTCTATGCCATGGCCGCGCTGCTGCCGCTGATTCCGGCCAAACAGCGACCGACAGCCGCGGCAGACTGGATGACCACTGACGCGCTCATTGCCTGTCCGGATCCCAACTGCGGCGCCCGCTTTCGCATTTCACGCACGGGGCTGCGGCGATTCCGACACGGTGAATGCACCGTTGTGCCGCTCCCAGCCAAAACAGACAAACATCCCTAATTCAAACTGAACTTTTTTCGGACCTCCGTCATGACGCCATCCATTGCCCGTACGCAGCTCACTGCCGACTACAGCATTCCCAAAATCATCAACGGCGGCTGGCAGCTCGCCACCGGTCATGCGCTTGCACATGCGCTCGACATGAAGGACGCCCACAATGCCTTCGCCGAACTGCTCGACCGCGGCTTTGATACTTTTGACTGCGCAGACATTTATACGGGGGTGGAAGCATTCTACGGTCAAATCATTGCCGAACGGCGCCGCGCCGGCTTGTCGCTGCCGCAGATTCACACCAAATTTGTCCCCGATCTCAAGGATCTCGCTCATGTCGACCGCGCCTACGTTGAGCACGTGATTGAGCGCTCACTTTCGCGTCTTGGCGTTGAGCGTCTCGACATGGTGCAGTTCCACTGGTGGGACTACGACGTTCCCGGCATGATCGATACGGCCGGCGAACTCATGCGGCTCCAAGAAAAGGGACTCATCCGCTGCATCTCTACGACGAACTTCAACACCGCTAACCTCAAAAAGCTTGTGGATGCCGGCATTCCTGTCGTTACCAATCAGTGCCAATATTCGCTCCTCGACCGCCGACCGGAAAAAGCCATGACGGATTTCTGCCGCCGCAGCGGCGTCAAGCTCATCGCTTACGGCACGGTCGCCGGGGGCTTTCTTTCTGACAAGTGGCTCGGCAAACCTGAACCCGACCTTCAGAGCCTCGAAAACCGTTCTCTCGTCAAATACTTGCTGGTCATTGAGGATACGCTCGGCTGGGCGGGTTATCAGAAACTCCTCGAACGCCTTGCTGCTTTGGGCAAATCGACTGGGCTTTCAATTGCCGGTCTGTCGTCTCTCTACACCATCGGTAAGCCCGAAGCCGCAGCGGCAGTGGTGGGAACGCGCAACAGCCGTCATGTTGCCGACACCTGCCGACTCATCGGGAAGACCTTCCCCGAAGACGCACGCCGTGAGATGGATGAGTTCCTTAAGCTCTTCCCGCAGATCGAAGGGGACTGCTTTGATATTGAACGCCAGCCCGGTTCGCGCCATATTGCCATCATGCGCATGAATCTCGTCGACAGCACAACGGGCAAATAAAAGGGCTGCCGCGCTTGATCATTTGACAAACGCTCATGCACCCTAAGGATGCATGAGCGTTCCATTCACTCCTCTCCCGCTGAGAAGCTGAAACGAGGCGGAGACAGTTTCTCTGCTGCCCTTTCGGGGCAGCAGCGGTCACCGGCCCTGGCGAGCATTGATGCCGTCAATGAGTCCGGGCAGTTCGCTCAGCGAATCAATCACAAAATCAGCGCCGGCCGCCAAGAGGACTGAACGAGTACGGATGCGTGCCGCAGCTTTTTCCGCATCCGTGAGCGCGCTGAATTCAGCGTGCGAAAGTCCCATGACGGATGAACCTTCGATGACGCCGACAGCCCAGACGCCGGCGGCACGCGCCTCTTCAATGTCGCTCACCGTATCGCCGATTTTCACAACGGTACGCACGGCGGGGAGCTTCAGCAGGCGCATGTTCTCAAAAATCATGTAGGGCCAAGGACGCCCGAAACCGCCCGTCTCATCCGCCGTGACAAGGCAGTCCGGCGCATAACCCGCTTGACGCGCAGCCTCTTCGACCACATTCATCATCTCGCGGGTGTAGCCGGTGGTGCTGCCGATCTTCAGACCGCGGCTGCGCAGCTCCTTCACACAGTCAAGAACGCCGTCCTTCAGTTCACAGTGACGATCGAGCACAGCGAACAAAGCCGGCTCAAAGTCGTGATAAATCGCCTGCGCATCGCTTTCTTCAGGAGACCGTCCCCAGCGCTCTGTCCAGCGCGCTTTGACCGCGGGCATCGCCAGCATGGTGCGGATATGCTCAATTTTGAGTTTGCCCATCGGCGCCCGCGTCTCTTCGAGCGTCACATCAATGCCTGCCTTGCGAAAAGCCTCAGCGAACGCTGAAACCGGCGCAAAACAGCCAAAGTCAACCGTGGTGCCCGCCCAATCGAAAATAACGCCTTGAATGGTCTGCTTCATAATGATCTGCCTGAGATGGATGTTCAGAGTGATGCGAGATACCCGCGGAAAAGGCCGAGAATCTTCGGCACATCGTCACCGTGTATTTCGCCGATATTGCCCAGCCGGAAGCTCGGACGTTCCGTGAGTTTGCCCGGATAAATGACATATCCGCCGGCCTTGAGCACCGCATACATGTGCTTGAAATCGAAACCGGCCTGATCCGGATAAAGGAAAGTCGTGATGAAGGGCCCCTGCCGATCGGCTGCCACGTAGGCTTTAAAGCCCAGTTCGGCCATGCCTTCACGCAGCGCCTCATTGACCGCAGCATAGCGGGCATGCCGAGCTGCAATGCCGCCTTCGGCTTTGAGCTCCCGAAGCGCTTCATCAAATGCCGCCACGACATGCGTGGGAGAAGTGAACCGCCATTTGCCGTGATCCTTCTCGAGCGTTTCATACTGCGCAGTCAAATCGAGCGAAAGCGAACGCGCATTGCCTTTAGCGGCAAGCAGCACAAATTTGCGGGCAATGATGAAGGAAAAGCCCGGCACGCCCTGAATGCACTTATTGGCCGAGGAAACCAAAAAATCAATGCCGAGAGACTCCACCGGGATTTCCACCCGCCGAAACTGCTCATGGCATCCACGATGAACAAGCGGTTTTCGCCTTTAGTCTCCGGCTCGATGGCATCCACGAAGGACTCAATCTCCTTCACCAGATTACTTACCTTGCCGTCCTTCATTTCTGCCGTGAAGGTAAACGGCACACCGCTCAAGGTCTTCCGTTGGAAGTCAAAGAAGAGTTTGCCCTCCTTGTACTGAGCGGAAGCAGTCCAACCGAGTTGGGCTGCGATACTGAATATATTTCCATTCCTCATATCTCAGACTAAACCTACTATTTGAGACCTGCCCGGTCCGTGACGGATAAGGCAGGTCATTTTGGTAATACTTCATTATCATACTCAACTGCCCATTCTTGCAAGGAACTCCTGCAACCGGCTGTCGCGCAGTTTCTTCAGCGGTGTCGGTTGGAAGTCTTCCTGCTGCCTCACTTGCAGCTTGCCGAAGCCTTGTTTGGTCAAATCCAACTCAATGTCCGAAAGTTCATTCAAAGAAATGTAGCCATACTCGTCCTTCATCAGTCCGATGACGATACCGAAGAGAATGGTGTCGTTGCCTTCCTTTTCGCCTTCAAGAATGAACCACCGCACTCCACCGAGCGCAAAGATGGCACGGCAAATAGCGTCCTTTCCCTTGCCGTCCTGGGAATAGAGAGGATAGCCTTTCAAGGCTTCCTCCAACTGTGTTGTCATAAGTCTGCACATAATTGTATCATTTAAGTTGGTTACGTTTCCGATTCTTCTCCCTCTTGTGAAGCCCTTTAGAGCTTCTTGGTCGGGAAAACCGTTTTTTCGTGCCTCCTTACACTGCGGACACCAGGCGGGAATAAGGCAAGTGTGAGGACAGAGGACTTTTCGGAATACCCAATTTGGCACAAATTGTGGAAGGCTGCCGGAAAGTACTCCGTCCGAAAGCGTCAGCGGCACTTGACGTTTCTCCCGTCCGCAGTACCTTTGCACGTACAAAACGAGTTGGACCAAGAAGCTCCAATGGTTTTCAAGACTTTCCCGACCATGACTCCAAGGAAAAGATTAGTTCTAACAAGTCATCTCAAACATATTCCTCAGAAAGTCCGCGTAACCCAGCATTCCGATCGTCTTGAAGATGCACATTCCCGAAAACCGTTGCCGTTGTGAGAACCTACAAAGTGAAGCGAAGTGGAGCCTTGTAGGTTCTCTCTATGGCAACGGACTGGAGTTTCCACTCGTAGTAAAAGCCAATCAGCCGGGCTTTGCTTGGTGTCGCAGACACGGAGCAAACCGGATGGTGCATCTTCCCAAAAGGTCGTCACTTCCGGCATCGCATGCAATACGATAAGTCGGAAGTGGCGGCCAACATCTGTGAGCCAGCCTCCAAAGCCATTCGATGGCTCTACTTCCGCAAGCGTCAGCCTGCGTTCGGTAGAACCATCGAGCAAATCACCGTTTGAAGACCAGCTTCCCAACCTCATTGACACTGTGAGAAACAGCTGAGTGGAGAAAAGTGAAAGCCTGCTGTTTCTCACAGTGGCGATGGACTGAAGCTTCCATTTGTAGCCAAAGCCTATCAACCGAGCTTTGCTTGGTGTCACCGACACGGAGCAAACCGGATGGCGCATCTTCCCAAAAGGTCGTCACTTCCGGCATCGCATGCAATACGATAAGTCGGAAGTGGCGGCCAACACCTGAGCCAGCCTCAAAGCCATTCGATGGCTCTACTTCCGCAAGCGTCAGCCTGCGTTCGGTAGAGCCATTGAGCTAATCATCGTTTGACCAGCAGCCTGACCTCATTGACACAGTGAGAAATAGCTGAGTGGAGCGAAGTGAAACCCTGCTGCTTCTCTCTGTGGCAATGGACTGGAGTCCCCACTTGTTGCAAAAGCCATTCAGCCGGGCTTTGCTTGGTGTCGCAGACATGGAGTAAACCGGATGCCATAATCCTCTCAAATGGTCGTTCGTTATTACATGAATTACATTCAAAGAGAAAAGACAGATATTTTCATACGTATTCCATATATTCTCACTAAATTTGTACCAAACGCAATAAACCTAGAAATTGAAATGAAAGATTTGAATCGCATAAAAGTTGTTCTTGCAGAGCGCAAGCGGACAAATAAATGGCTGGCTGCAGAATTGGACAAAGACCCTGCTACTGTTTCAAAATGGTGCACTAATTCATCCCAGCCAGATCTTGCTACACTGAGAAAAGTGGCAGTAGCTTTAGGCGTTGACATTAGAGATTTGTTAGTACCGACTCCACAAAAAGATTAGAAGCATGAATTATAATTGGCTGGTATTCGCAAATAAATCAAAATGTAACCATGCAAAAGCTCTTCAAGAGTTAGGTTACATATCTTGGCGACAGGACAGAGTAAGGTTTGCAATTGGAGATATAGTCTATCTCTTCATGTCAAACGAACGATGTGTGCGTTTCAAGACCATTGTTACTGCCGCCAATCAAGAACGCGGCGATAGTGCTTACTGGAATGGAGTAGCCCCCAAAGATAAAACCTTTAAACTCGAACTTCTAGAGGAGTACACTGGTGATGCGTTAAGTGAAACCAAACTATTTGAGCACGGATTTCACGGAGGCCGCAGTTTGCAGCATCCAATGAGAAATAATCCGGAGCTTTTTGAGTATATACAAAACAATTTAAGTAAGAAAAAATGGAGCAACTGATAGCCCTTATATGGAATATAGCAGACGATGTGCTGCGTGATGTGTTTCTTCGCGGTCAATACCGTGATGTAATTCTTCCTATGGTTGTACTGCGACGTCTCGATGCTTTGTTGGAACCTACCAAAGTAGCTGTAGAGCAAGAATACAAAAGTCAGATTGAGGCTGGACTTGCAGATAATTTAGATGAGGAAGCCCTTAAAGATGAGTCGGGACAAACGTATTACAACCTATCAAAGTGGACACTCAATCGACTGAAAAATCAATCCTCAGATAATAATGACATCAACTATACCAATTTCATTGAATATCTGAATGGCTATAGTGAGAATGTCAAGGATGTATTGAAGAACTTTGAGTTTTATGCGAAGGTTAAGAAATTGGCCGATAATGACCGATTGATTTCAATCATAGAACGCATTACGGACCCCCGTTTGAATCTTACCGACCGTCCTGCAACCGACCCCGACGGCTTACCGCTTCCGGCTGTGTCTAATCTTCAAATGGGTACGTTGTTTGAAGAACTGCTCCGCCGATTCAATGAAGAAAATAATGAGGAAGCAGGTGAGCACTTCACGCCCCGTGATGTGATTGAACTGTTGGCTAAGATGGTATTTGAACCCGTAAAAGATAATCTCCCTAAAATTATTTCACTCTATGATCCTGCTTGTGGTTCGGGCGGTATGCTTACAGAAGGCCGTGACTACTTACTCAACATGGGCGTAACTCCAAATGCCATTCAGATGTATGGCACAGAGGTCAACCCTGAAACTTATGCTATTTGTAAGAGTGACTTTATCATTAAAGGAGTAGATCCTGAAGGTATGCACCGTGGTAACACAATCACTGAGAACCATTTCCATAATAAGCAGTTTGGTTATATGCTTACCAATCCACCTTATGGCAAATCGTGGAAAGAGGACAAGAAAAATCTATCATGATAAGGATCTGCTTGATGCACGCTTCAACTTGAAATTGACTAATTTCATTGGTGAAGAAGAAATTGTGGATTCTACGCCGCGCACCAGTGATGGACAACTTCTGTTTATTCTCGAAGAAGTGGATAAAATGAAGTCACTGGAAGCACAACCACAAGGTTCAAGAGTGGCTTCCATTCACAATGGCTCATCTCTGTTTACAGGCGATGCTGGCTCGGGTGAATCTAATATCCGTCGCTATCTTATTGAGAATAATTTGGTGGATGCAACTGTGCAGTTGCCTAATAATATTTCTACAACACCGGTATCAGTACCTATGTGTGGCTGCTGAGCAATCACAAACAAGACCACAAGGTGCAACTCATTGATGCTTCGAAAGCTTCGACAAATTGCGCAAGAATCTAGGTAGCCGTAACTGCGAGGTAACGCCTAAGGATGCAGATGATATTGTACGTATTTACATGAATCGCACTGAATGTGAGGCAAATGATGACGTACGCATTTCGAGCAAGATTTTTGATGGCGACGACTTCCGCTATTACAGCGTACAAATTGAGCGTCCGCTACGCTTACGTTGCCGTTTCTCTGCCGTTAAGTGCGATGAACTGCTTTTTGATTCTTCCATGATGGAACTTTCGAAATGGCTTTACCAAACGTATGGAGATAAGGTGTATAGCGGTCTCGAAGCAGAGGTGACTGATATTAAAGAATATCTCAATGAGAACGAGCTAAAGCTAACAGACAAGAAGTTTACCACCTTGGTGAGTGCCAAGAAATGGCAAGAGCGTCGTGCCCTGCAACAGGCTGCAATGAAGCTCATGCACAAAGTAGGCACGGCTGAATACGATGACTACAACCTTTTCCTTGCGCTAAACCAAAAGGCGATCAAGGAGCTAGGATTAAAGCTAACTGCCGCCCAGTTGAAAACCATCTTGCGTACCAATGCAGTACAAGATCCAACTGCAAAGCCTGTCATTGCCAAAGTGCTCAAGGCAAAGAATAAGGACATTCCTGCTTTTTTGGCTACTTACGGCATAGATGAAAGTCTTTTGCCCGATTATGGCTATTACCCACAAACGGATGGTACTTATGTGACCTACGAAGCTGACAGTGATTTGCGTGACATTGAAAAAATTCCTGTTAAGGAGGATATTTGGGAGTATGTGCAGCGTGAGGTAAATCCTTATGTGTCAGAAGCGTGGATTAACCTTCCTGTCACCAAGATTGGATGCGAGATTTCGTTTAACAAGTACTTTTATAAGCCTGCTCAACTTCGCTCTTTGGAAGAGAATGAACATGATATTCTGGAGTTAGATCGCCAGAGTCAAGGGTTTATCGAAGCATTGCTTAAATTGATGTAGGCTTATGGAGAAATATAATAGCTATAAAGATAGTGGTATACAATGGCTTGGTAAAATTCCGAGTCATTGGGAAATTAAACGCTCTAGATTAATATTTGATGAAAATGTTGAGACAAATTCTACATGTAATAATACTAATCAACTTCAATTTAGATTTGGAACGATTGAACCTAAGAAATCTCAAGAAATGGATTCTGATTTAAAGAAAATCATTTCAAAGTACACCATAGTTCAAAATGGAGATATTATGATCAATGGGCTTAATCTGAATTATGATTTTGTATCTCAAAGAGTTGCTCAAGTAAAAGAAAAGGGAATCATTACTTCTGCTTACATAGCCCTACGCCCGAAAGAAAATATATGTTCAGATTATTTTACTTATCTTCTAAAAGGAATGGATGCACGAAAAG
>SCPO01000351.1_pt1 | contig 16867 bp, 10 predicted proteins | sample 6106821 | NCBI WGS metagenome assembly SCPO01 (sample SAMN10720448, study PRJNA508395) | human gut metagenome | isolation source: Participant 2 stool, 0 month | host: Homo sapiens | collected 2017 | reverse complement strand
CTTTCTCTGACTGAAGATTCCAACATATTACGATCCAATCCGCTAAAGCTAAAATGTTGAAGACTTCTGTTCCCTTGCTCAGACATCACATCGGCTATGTTATAGTATAAAAGAACATCATTATCAGGAGTGCCATCCTGTAAAAATGACTGTACACGAGTAACATACTGATTCAAATATTTAAAATCCTCCCAAAACGGATTATTCGGATGAAAATGGACTGCCGCATAAAATAACCATCCCGGCCAAGGAGCCTCCTGCGGACTGAAACAAGTGCCATGATAAAAAATATGATTCACCCCACCCAGAAAGAAAAGATCAAGTGCTTTCTTTACATCTCCCAGATTCGATTGGAAATGTTCATCCAGCCAAGTCGCACTTTCCGAAGATGAGAGTTTCTTTCCTTCCGTATGGGCTACAGACGGAGCCGCTTTTATACTGACCAAATCACGCCCTTCTATTTCGGGCACATCACTCACTGCATACAAATCCAGAATATTGGCAGGAGAACCATGAGCCTGATTCCTTATACCCTTTCCTTGTTTTGCCGCCCAATGTTGCCAACGAATGGAATAATGATTTATCAATAAATCGTTTATGGTTTGTCTATAATCATACAACACCCTTGCATTCTTGTCCGGTGTATCCATACCTAACAATGCAGGTAAGTGCTGACGCAAGTCATATCCCCTATATTTTTGGAATTCGTCAAAAAAAGCAGGAGTCCAATTTGACTCGCCTCTTGCATCGTCCACTTCATAAGAGTCATTAAAATAATACCTCAGATAACTGATATCCTTTCCTTTAAAAGCCTCATCGAATTTACTGAGATAATGATCAATGGCCGAAGCTGAAAAATGATCTATCACATCACCTTCACCACCAGGTCCTGCACGTTCTACCATTTTTCCATGATGACCTTGGAACAGAGCGCAAATAGTCCAGTCACCTTGAGGAGCCGTCCAGTCCAATGTACCATCCGGCTTTATTTTTGAAGTCAAGTCAAGACATTCACCTTTATCACTATTAGCGGTCACTATAATCAAAGGCAGTTCCTTTTTATATCGTACCTGATCCAATGCCAATGTCTGTAAATCAGCATTCGCACTGACCGGTTCTTTCAAATCCGCCAGTTTTACCGGAGTATGCCCTGCCAATCTGACAAAGCCTTCTTCCTTATACCGGACAGGTTCACTTAGTTGTTCGCCTTCTTTCAATTGATAAGTTTTATAAGCCACCGTCTTGCACGCATCTTCGGGAGTGACCCAAGGTCCTCCAAACGGCCATCCCGAAGCATTAGCCAAATCAATTCCTAACCCCAACTGCTTCGCTTCCTGCAAAGTATACAGAAACAAATCAACCCATTCCGGAGAAAGAAAATCTTTAAAGCGATCCTCATAACCATGTATTCCATAAATAGGAGTGATCTCCAATCCACCCAGATTTGCCTCCTGGTACTTACGCATAACCGTATCCAAGTCAGTAGTCCTGACCGCATTGCCTTCCCACCACCATCGCGTCCAAGGCTTGGTCTCGTTAGTCACTTGCGGCCATTCAATCTTCTGATTCTGTGTACAAGCCAAACCAAACAGCCAAACTGCAAAAGTACATAACAGAACTTACTGCATTTCTTTAAAAATAAGGATTGCTTCATAAATCTTACTTGTTTAAAAATGGAAACGGGCATTTTCAACACGTTGACCACCTATCATATTCTTTAATTTTTTTGCCACATCAGGATATTGTTATATCAGAAGTTTCCGCCGGATCTGTATAAATATTATACAATTCTTCGTAGGTTTTAGACGGATCACTAACTTCCAGTCTTACCAACTTCCAGCCATCAGGTGTCATAATAGATTGCTTTCCTCCAAATTCAAAGAACTCATAATAAATACAATCATGCTCCTTCTGAGTACCTTTTCCCGTAAGAGTAGGCAAATAAGATATACCATCAATATTTTGAGGAATATCCGCCTGCACCAATTCACCTATAGTAGGCAAAAAATCCCAAAATGCAGAAATATGATTGGTAACTACTCCTTGTGGAATAACTCCCGGCCATTGAATGACGAACGGAGTACGGATACCTCCTTCATATAAATCTCTTTTCTGACCTCTGAACGGACCATTACTGTCAAAATAAGATGGATCGTGCCCTCCCTCCGAATGGACTCCATTATCGGAAGTAAAAACAATGATCGTATGATCATACAAACCTTTCTCTTTCAACTCTTTAATAATCAAGCCCACACTTTTATCCAAATAAGTAACCATCGCCGCATACGCCGCACGCGGATTTTGCTGCGATTTATAACCGTCTCTGCTTCCTCCAAAAGGAGTTTCACAAAATTCCCCCTCATATTCCGTCATCGCTTCCCCCATTATATCAAGATCCGCATGGGGTATGGTCGGTGAAAAATAAAGGAAGAAAGGTTTCTGCGCATTTTCATCAATAAAATTCAAAGCCTTTTCCAACATCAAGTCATGCGAATAATATTTCCCATCCAGCATAATCTTCTGCTCATTCTCATGCAAGAACTCAGGGTAATAACTATGAGCAAAACGTTGCCCCAGATAACCGTAGAAATAATCAAAACCATGTTTGCCGGGCACACCTTCCGTACCCGGTCCTCCCATTCCCCATTTGCCTACACATCCGGTAACATAATTCTTTGTTTTAAAAATATCGGCTACGGTAACTTCACCGGCAGGAAGCGGAGTTTCATATAACAATCCATCCGAACCTGCCACTTTTGCATTTCCTCTGATTGCGGCATGTCCCATGTGCTTTCCTGTAATCAGAGCACAACGGGACGGAGCACTGACCGTAGAACCGGAATAATGCTGCATAAACTTCATCCCGTTCTGAGCTATCCCATCAATATTCGGTGTCTTAATCTGACGCTGACCATAGCATCCCAAATCACCTATTCCCAAATCATCCGCCATAATATAAATAACATTGGGCGATTTCTCTGCCGTTGTAGTCTGGGCCATCGTAAGCCCTGAAGACAACAAAGCTGCGGAAAATAATATCTTACGTGTATTTTTCATATCCAACCTTACTTTATTTAAAGGATGAAATATCCACCATCATTAAATTCAATCTTTTTCCATTTGTAAAATGTCCGGATTGGAAAAGAACTTTCGTACCATCCGGACTAAAGCTGGGATGTGCATGATCCGGTTTCATCTTGGTATCCGACGCCAACCAATGACGCTCCCCGGTCTGTACATTAACCAACCATACATTTCCTCCAAAAGTATCTCCGGCAGCCCATTTATTATCACGGCTGGCATTACAATGCCAGAAACCTCTTCCTACCAATTGGCCGTCAATCGCTTGGCGGTCTTTTTCTAATTCCACCTGCCCTATCAACTCTACATCATCCGTACGCAAATTGATACGCACAATACCACTCGCCTGTTTGCGAAGGCGCGGCTGAAATCCTAAGATATTGAAATATACAAAATCTTTGGTTGCAAAAGTTTCATGAGTCACCCAATCTAGCGGAGTTTCTTTATATAAAGGTTTAAAGACTGTTCCATCTGCCGTGCAAAACCACATACGCTGATGGGCATCGCCACCGGTTTCGTTACAAAAAACAATTTCACCCGGAGTAAAACGGCTGGCTTGTATATGTCCTGTTTTAAATTCCGTATCAATAACCTTAGTTACTTCTCCTGTACTGAGATTCATTTTACGAATTCCGCAAAGAGTTGGCTTTATCTTTACCGGCTGGTTATTTTCAGGCAGGAAAGCGTTTTTCATCATACGTTCCTTTTCCTCTTCCGTACCCTCACGCTCAACAGTTATGTAGGCATAATCATCATTACAATCCACAGCATATCCTCCCGGACGTCCCATCTCAGTGGGGAAAGTGCCTATGAAAGTTTCATAAGCGGATGGTTTACCTACTTTTCCTTGTTTTACATCGGCAAAGAATTTATTCAAGTCCATTACATACATGTTCCAGTTTTCTTTTTCTTTCCGGCTGACAAACATACGATTCGTTTTATTAGCCAAAAAAGCACTGCCCAAGTTCGGTCCTTCCGTAGCTTGAATAATCTTACCGGTGGCCATTTCAATAAAGTAAATCTGTGTAGGAGTCCATTTACGTTTTTCTCCGTTAGGAAGCGTACTTTCCACCTCTTTGTCATTTCCACGGCTGGAAGACCTGAACAATAAGTATTTGCCATCAGCCGTCCACATGGGATCAGTCTGATAAAGAAAACGGTCATTCTTCATCGTGTCGGTCAACATAGTGATAGTATTGCCGGTCGCACTATCTACATAAGTCCGCATTTCCGATGCAGTGCAGTTTCCAAACTGAGCCAATGCGGCTTTACTAAAAGCTAAAAATAATGTAATAGCTAAAAATGTCTTTCTCATAGCATGTCATTTTTTATCTGATACGACAAATTTATGCATGAGAGAAATTATATCAAATAGAATTTTATCCATTTATATGGTTAATTGTTCACTTTAAACCAACTATTCTCTATATATCCTAGATTTTTTCACTGATATACTGCTCCCATAAAAAAAGTGGAAAAAGTAATAATAACTCTTTCCACTTTTACTATAAATATTAAACACCTACAGCGGCATCTCAATAACCATAATTCTGATAAGCTTTTTTTGCAGCTTCATCCAACAACACACCATTTTCATCTGTCAGCAAGTCAAGCATAGTCTGGGCAAAAGGCTTAAAAGTAAAATACGGTTCAAACATTCCCATACCATTACCTGTCTGCCCAATACCATTAATCAAATTATCGGAATTATCCCACAACCCTTGTTTAGGTGAAGCTAATTGATCATGATAGATTATACGATCAGCTTGCCACCCTGAATGATGCAAATTCTCATAATAAACCATCTCTTGATTCAACTCACGTGCCAATTCATTCAAAATGAAATTCACAAAACGGTCTTCAGTCGTAGTAGCTGTTTCCGGATACATTTCGGCTTTGGAATTTGCCGAACCACCATCCCAATAAGATTCATCAACCAACATCGTGGATGTCATATCTTTCTCCACTTCATACGGCCATTGCTGTTCTGCCTGTGTCAGTTTTTCATATCCAGGCTGCAAACGTGCAAGAACTTCTGCACGAGTTTCACCAGCCTTGAACGCTGCACGGGCACGTACTTTATTTATATCATCTATAGCCGCATTATAATTCCCCTTACGTCCATAAGCTTCAGCACGAAGCAAATAAGTTTCAGCCAAACGGAATAAAGGTACATCACGTCCAGACTCATAATGAGTATAGTTACTGCGATTAGGTTCATCATATTTCACAGTAGCAGGACAAACAGTAGAACCAAATTTATCTAAGCCACCATAACTCTTATCATTATAAGTATAACTTTTGCCACTAGCTTGATATGGAACACGATAGTAATATTTACTGCCATCTTTAATCCAACGGGCAATCAGGACAAAAGGCTGAGCCAATGCTTCTTTTATATCAATTGCTGTTTCTTTCGTATTTTCCACATAAGCGAAAGCCAAATCACCAGTACCCATTTTATGTTCTCCAGCTACGGCTTGACGACCTCTCCACGAAGCACGATTATAACCAGGAAGAATATGCTCATTAAAATAGTCAGCCATCTCTGCCGTCCATTCATAAGTAGCATTGCTGCTATTATTATAAGCATAATAATCTTTATTAGCAGCCGGACTGGAATTAGAATCTCCACCACGTAGTGCCGTCACATATTCCACATGGAAAGACTTTTGATAACGTGAATCGGCTTGCTTATTTACATAAAGATCAAAACCAAAATCATTTGTATAGCCTACACGTGATGCTGATTTTGTGGGATATTCCCAGCAGAATTCAGGAATTCCCCAAGATGCGTTAGCATAATCCCCACCAAAAAAGTAAGGCAAACGATTACCAAAACGGCCATTATCAGCACTACCTACAGGACCATATACACATGAAAGAATTAATTCACGGCTATTTTCATTAGAATAATCATTCAAAGGATGACTGAACAACTTGCCAAAATCTGACTCCAATTCATAATAACCATTATCAATAACTGCAGAAGCATAATAAATACATGAATCCAAATCAGCAGTTCCCTTACCTTTATATAACATACCAAGATATGACTTCGGATTGCTAGTATCAACATTACCATTTACATCTACCCCATACTCTGCTGTTCCAAATTTTTCAGCCTGCGCACGCTGTAAATATAACTTTGCCAAAAAATGAGCAGCGGCTCCCTTAGTGGCCCGTCCAAAATCAGCACTCAGATTCTGTTCGCTAACATCAGGCAAATGATCATAAGCATAACGTAGATCACCTATCAACATACTATAAATACCAGGAACACTTTGACGCATATAGTTATAATTGGAAGGGAGTTCTGTTGTATATCCTTGGGGTACATAAATAGCACCATACATTGTACTCATAATATAAACAGAATAAGCGCGATTAAATAAAGCCTCGCTTAAAGACCTCGCTGCATACTCCGCATCAGTAGCAAACTTACCCAATGCCTTTCCTTCACGAATAGACAATATGGCACGGTTACAATTATTAATAATCGGATAAAATCCCAACAGTGATTTAGAATTCTCCCCACACAGAGAATTTGCCCAATTAGCAAACCGCCCAGTAGCATTCCACTCACTAGGCGAATACATGCCACGATTAGGAGTCTTATTTGTAAAGTTATCCACACCAGACATAAAAGTGGAAGGACCTTGTTCATACTGTTTAGTCACACGCAAAGCATCGTAAGTCCCTACAATCAATTGTTCCAATCCTTGCTCTGTTTCAAAATAATCCTGCGTAATGGTAGAAACCATTTTTTCTTCTAAAAAACTGTCAGTACAAGAAAGACTTCCTAATGCAATTACAGAACACAATATATACTTTTTCATAATTTACATCTCTATTTTTAATAATTAAAATCCAAGTCTCAGACCAATTACAAAACTACGGGTCAATACTGTATTATTAGTTTGGCCGCCAATATATTTATATGTACCGTTACTGCGTCCACCTTCAGCTCCCCAACCAGTTGTATCGTCAGGATTAATTCCAGCTTTTACTAAATCACCACCCCAAATAAACGGATTCAATACTTGACCATAGATCTGACAACTATTGGCACCAATTTTACCCAGCCATTTTTCCGGGAAAGTATAAGATAATGCAATATTACGAACAGCCACCATATTTCCTTTGGTATAATTCATATATTCTTTATAATCGGTAAATGATTCTCCTCCAGCACGTGGCTGTGGAAATTTAGCATCTGTATTTTCAGGACTCCATGTATCATTTTCTACCCGACGTCCATAAGTTTGCATCAATCCATAATACATATTACCAAAACGTCCGTAAAAGAAAGCATTCAACTGCCAATTCTTGTAAATGAATGTAGTAGTAAAACCTCCTTCCCACTTCGGAGTAAACGAACCTTGGAAATGATAATCATCCTTGTCAAACTTGCCAAAACCATTATCCATATAAGTCACTTTTGATCCATCTTCCAATGTCACTGTTTTGATCCTTCCGTACCTTCCGGAACCTCTATAAATTCCTGGTCTACTAATTTAGCCATACCAGGGAACATAGTAATACCATTTCCTTTTGCTTTATAAATAGCCAACATTCTTCTGTCCTCAGGAGTATCCTGCCACAAACGATCGTACTTATATGTCCAAATCTCATCCATAGGTTTGCCAATAAACCAACCATTGGTAGGATCGTCCACCTTACCATCAGCCAATTCTACGATTTTGGATCTATTAGTAGAAAAAGTAAAGTCAGTTTTCCAAGTAAAATCTTCCGTCTGAATATTAGTCGTTGACAAAGTTATCTCAAGTCCTTTGTTCTGTGTCTTACCAACATTTGTCAAAATTTGAGTATAACCAGTCATCAGAGGAATAGAACGATTCAACAACAAATCTGATGTATTAGCTATATAATATTCCACACTACCAGTAATACGATTATTCAAGAAACCAAAATCAACACCAAAGTTGGTAGAAGCTGTCTTTTCCCAACCTAAATTACGATTAGGCAATACCGAGGCTTTAGCACCAGTCGTATTAGTCGTGATTCCACCCTGTCCAAAAGGTTTATTGGCCCATTGGGATACCATAGATCCTGCAGTCTGATAAGAGTTAATAGAAGCATTACCTGTTACACCATAGCCCACACGTAATTTCAAAGAATTCAACCAACCAATATTTTTCATAAAATTCTCTTCATTCATTTTCCATGCCAAAGCTGCTGATGGGAAAAAATCCCATTTGTTTCCTGCTGCCAGCATAGAAGCACCATCCCAACGCCCAGTAACAGTTAACAAATATCGATCCATCAAATTATAGTTTAAACGGGCCATATAAGAAGCACGCTGTTGCTCGTTAAAGGATGACCCAGCACCCAATTTAGCTTTATTAGAATCACCAATACTATACCACAAAGCTGTAGGGAATTTAGATTCATAAGCACGTGCATCCAAACCTTCCGTACGATAATATTCAGCCGACTGCATCAACGTCAAACCAACAGTATGAATTTTATTGAATGTTTTGTTATAAAAAATCATGTTTTCCAATGTCCATGCAAGTTTTTGGTTATGATTGTTATAAGCTACATTCGGTTCGGTAGAAGCATATCCCAAAGGATTAGTAAATTTATCTCCATAATAACTTCCCTCACGAGAATTACGATATTGCGTTCCGAAATTAGTACGCCATTTTACCCCCTCTAATGGAGTCCAAATCTTACCAAAATCCAACTCTGCAAACGAGCTGAGCATAAAACCATAATAACGGGTTTCATTCAAAGCTTCATCAATATTAAGCAACACATTATGTCGTGACGGACCATCATCCGGACTTAATATTTTTCCATTTTCATCAAAAGCTGGAGCATATGGCATCAAACTGGTAGCCAAACCATAAGAATCTTTAGCTGTTGTATTCGAAAAGTTGCTGACAATACCATAATTTTTGATAGAATGACTAGCATTGATACCCATCCCCACCTTCAAAAACTCTGTAGCCTGAATCTCACCATTCATATTAACTGTATAACGTTTATAATCCTGATCTTTCATCGGAGATTCCTGATCCAAATATGCCAAAGACATATATAACTTTGATTTTTCCGTACCAGCCGATAATGAAATCTGATGATTATGTGTCAATGAAGTACGTGTTACATAATCAGTCCAAGGAGTAGTAGGAATATTAGCCGAATTATAAACAGGAACTCTATCAGCATATCCTAATACTTCTTTTTCATATTGTGTTGCATCACGTAATACAGGAGTTCCATCAGCATTAAATTGAAAAGCAGCATTAAAAACAGGACGTAGATAAGGATACTGAGAAACACCCCAAAATAAGCATCACCATCAATATCAGGATCTGGAGCATTACCATACTTACCAGTATAAGCTCCCGCATTGACATTGGCCTGACGGTTCCAGTCTATCAATTCACCAGAATTCATCCAATCTGTCATTGAATGAATCTTAGAAAAAGATACTGTACCATCATAATTAATAGTCACCTTGCCTGTTTTACCTTTTTTAGTTGTGATAAGAATAACTCCATTAGCACCACGCGAACCATAAATAGCAGTAGCAGAAGCATCTTTTAAAATTTCCATGGACTCAATATCATTAGGATTGACATCTGCCATAGAGCCAACAGACATAGGAATACCATCAATCACATAAAGAGGATCATTACTTGCATTCAAAGAACGACTACCACGAATACGAACATCCCCCAACTCACCCGGACGATTATTTGAAGTGATTTGTACACCAGCAGCTTTTCCTTGCATAGCCTGTAAAGCATTCTGAACGGGACGCTCACGAATCGTTTTGGAACTTACTTGGGTCAAAGCACCAGTCACATCACTTTTTTTCTGAACACCATAACCAACCACTACCACTTCCTCTAATGTTTCTGTATCTTCCTCCAAAATTACTTTAATGGTAGATTGTCCTTTCACCGCAACATTTACTGTCTTGTACCCCACAAAACTAATTTCAATAGTTCCACTTTCCGGAACATTGGTCAATGTGAACTTACCATCAAAGTCAGTAATAGTACCATTGGTAGTACCTTTCACCACCACACTGGCACCGATTACAGACTCACCTGTTTTGTCAAGGACAGTACCCGAAACGGTTTTGCTCTGTGCAAAGGCCCCTACAGCCAATACGGATAACAAAGCAACGAAGAAAAGCCGCTGGAACTTCTCCAAACGACGCAACAGACTTGAATTCTTTCTGTCTTTCATACTTTAATTATTAAGTTAAACAAAAGTTAACTTGATATATAAAGTTGAAAGTATCAAAAAAAGCCCATTTCATCGAATTTTATAATATAGATGATACAATAATAGAGAATATAAAGTGCTCTTATTGCTGTTGGAAAAAAAACTCTTTTAGTTAGTATTTATGAAATATTTTACTTTGCTCTCAAATTTATATGGAGTAGTTTATATCCTGACTTGAACTTAAAAAATATCTCCAAAAAGTAAGTGTACTTTATCAGCTGTCTAAGTGCATTTGCTTGATTTATGAACCACACTTACTTTTTAAGGTAATACAATAATAACATTTACATGATATGAAAGACATTTATGCATATATAATAACATTGACTATTTAAGCAATTGATCGAAGATTTCTCTAAAAACTTTATCGGCGTGCTCTTGCATTATTCGTATATAATTAAATATAGGACGATTGTTTTTCATACTATGACCAATACAATATTCTATTTTTTCTATTTCGATACCTATATCATAACCATGTTGTGCAAATGTTTTTCTTGCAGAATAATATGAAACCTTTCTATTTATGCCTGCCAGATCAGTCACCTTCCCTATATGTCTAAAGACCAAACTATATACTTTTTCATAAGATTCATATTTGCCAAAAACTAATTTCCCATTTTCAGAAATATATCGTTCAATAATTGTCTGTGCTTCTGGCTGGATAGTGAAAGCTATTTCATTTTCATTTTTTTTGCTATTACGGGTTTTATGTCTTATATATCTCATACAGTTCCCTTTAGTGAAATCATACTCCATTAGGTCTCTTAGATTAATACCACCTAAATAATAAGTTAACATAAATATATCTCGAGCCATGATATGCACAGACTTGAATAATTTCACATCACGTATTTTTTTTAATTCATCAACGGACAGATCTAGTTCTCTGATATTACTAACTGGCATTTTAAATAAAACAAAAGGATGAACTAAATAAGTTACATAATTCATTTTCCTGGCATAGTTCAATATTACTTTTATTAAAGTGAGGTAAATTCTGATAGAAGTTTCTTTTAATCCTTCAGCCTTCATTACATCAGCGAAACTTTGTATATGTGTCGGACTGAGTTGTACCAAAGGAAAATCACCTTTCATATGTTTAAGGAACTTTGCACAAGCTATATTATATAATTTATGTGATTTTTTACGATCGTCTGCTTCCATCATTGAAAGATATTCTTTCACTACCGTATTAAAGGTTATTCCTTTTTTTTGTTGTTCCCGAGTTATAACATGTATCAATTCAGTGCATGAAATATTCGACTGATAATGAATAGACGAAAGAATCTCTTCGTATTCATTAATCAACTTGCGCAAACAAGCATTTATATTAGCTGCATTTTCATGTTTTACTACTCGTCCATTTTTCATTTGATTTGCAGAATCCAAAATGAATTGGGTTGAAATATATCTCGTTTGTGAACGATGAGCCACTGCGATCCTGACTCTATGTCTACCGTTAGATAATTTTTTAGCAGGTACAATTACTATTGAAAGATTAGCCATATTCAAATTTTAGTTTATACGTTTTACAATACAATATTAAAGTAACAATCAGAAATAAAAGCACTCTTGTATAACAAAAATGCTCTTGAAACTATCCATTTTGAGATTGTTCACAGAAGTTTGTACTATTTTTCAGTTGAAAAGACGGAAAATTCCATGCTTTTGTACAATCCTACATTGGCTTTTTTAATATTCGCGCATATATTTGCAACACTTTTTCACAGGTAGGAGACCTATTTCTCCTGAGAGAATAGAAAACTAACTTTTGTTTAACTTAATAATTAAAGTATGAAAGACAGAAAGAATTCAAGTCTGTTACGTCGTTTGGAGAAGTTCCAGCGGCTTTTCTTCGTTGCTTTGTTATCCGTATTGGCTGTAGGGGCCTTTGCACAGAGCAAAACCGTTTCGGGTACTGTCCTTGACAAAACAGGTGAGTCTGTAATCGGTGCCAGTGTGGTGGTGAAAGGTACTACCAATGGTACAATTACCGACTTTGATGGTAAGTTCACACTTCAGAATGTTCCTGATAATGGAACGATCCAAGTAAGTTTCGTGGGGGTACAAGACCGTAGATATCCAAGTGAAAGGACAATCTACCGTTAAGATAATCTTGGAGGAGGATACCGAAACACTGGATGAAGTGGTAGTGGTTGGCTATGGCGTTCAGAAAAAAAGTGATGTGACTGGTGCTATGGCACGTGTGGGTTCTGAAGAATTGAATACAAGACCTGTGAACAATGCTTTTGAAGCCTTACAAGGCAAAGCTGCCGGTGTAGATATCACCTCAAGTGAACGTCCGGGTACTGTAGGATCAATCCGTATTCGTGGTAACCGATCTATCAGCGCATCATCAGACCCTCTGTATGTAGTAGATGGAGTTCCCTTGAGTGCTGGAGGAATTGAAACGATCAATCCGCGTGACATAGAATCCATTGATATCTTAAAGGATGCCTCTTCAGCAGCTATTTATGGTTCTCGTGCTGCCAATGGTGTCATATTGATAACCACCAAACGCGGTAAAGCAGGCAGACTCGCTTTAAACTACTCAGGTTCTGTCACACTAGAAACCCTGAAAGACAAATCACCTGCCATGAGTGCAAGCGATTATATTACCTGGCGCCGTTGGGCTTATTATAACTCAGATCCGGTAAACAACCCTCGCGGTGACCAACCTAACTATGACAAAGACCAAATTTATTTTGCGGCATCAGGCGATCCCACTGCTTTGGCAAATGTAAATAAAGGTTGGAATAACGGTACTTGGGATGGAAGTAGAGTAACAGATACCGACTGGGCAGACATAGTGACCCAAACAGGTATCACACATGAACATACCATCAGTGGTAGTGGCGGTAACGAAACTGCACAAGCTTTCTTCTCTATTGGTTATCTAAATAATCAAGGTACTCAGAAAGGACAGGAATATGAACGTTATAATTTCTCAATGTCTGTCGATTTACAAGTAAAACCTTGGTTCAAAATGGGGGGATCGATCAACGGTTCATGGGCAGTTCAGGACTATGGTTATTCCCGTACCGGACAATCTTCAGGCTCTGGCCCGGTTGATATATATAGTGCGGCAAAAGCTATTCCACGTTTTGGTGTTCCTTATGATGAGGAAGGCAATATCATTACAAATCCCTGTGGTTCCACTACCAATGTTTATACTGTAATCGATGAATGGAACAAGTCAACCGATAACCGTCAGACTTTCCGTGCACTAGGCAGCTTTTACGGACAATTTGATTTTGGGAAAATGTGGGCACCTTTGGAAGGACTAAGCTATAAAATCTCTTTCGGTCCTGATTTCCGCCACTATCGTCAAGGTATTTTCATCAGCAAGGATTCTGCTGTAAAAATGGGTTCGAAAAACTACGCTAAATATGCCACAGACCGTTACTTGTCATGGACACTGGACAATCAGATCAACTATAACAAGACATTCGGCAAACATAACTTAGGCGTAACCTTATTGCAGTCAGCTTCCAAATATAATAAAGAAAGTGGTTCCGAAAGTGCTAACGCCATCCCTAATGAGAATTTTGAATGGTACAACATGGGCAGTGTAGATATTACGGATGCAGCAACTTATGGTGCTGGTATGAGTACCGGCATGTCTGAAAATCAGCTGGCATCGTACATGGCACGTGTAAATTACGCATACAACGACCGCTATTTATTGACTGTTTCCGGACGTTATGACGGTTCTTCCGTATTAGCAGACGGGCATAAATGGAGTTTCTTCCCTTCCGCCGCCTTGGGCTGGCGCATTGACCAAGAAGACTTTATGAAAGATATTTCTTGGATAAACCAGTTAAAGCTTCGTTTCGGCTTGGGAACAACTGGTAACTCAGCTGTAAGTGCATATTCTACATTAGGTAACATCCAGTCATTCTATGTACCTTTTGGCTCTACTCTGACCCCTGCTTATGCCACCAATGAACCTTATTACACTTCTTCTCAAGTAAAAATGGCAAATAAAAATTTAGGTTGGGAAAAGACAACACAATATAACTATGGTGTGGACTTCAGCTTCCTGAATGGACGTATCAACGGTTCAATGGATATTTATCACTCTAACACCAATGACTTGTTATTAAGTATGACTATTCCAACCTTAACCGGTTTTAATTCTACTTATGCCAATGTAGGTAAAACAAAAAACTTCGGTGTTGACTTATCTCTGAACCTGGTTCCCATACAAACCAAAGACTTTGAATGGAGTTCCACTATCAATGCAGCCTATCAAAAAGATGAAATCGTAGAACTTGCCAACGGCAAGCAGGATGACATTTCCAATGCCTGGTTCATTGGTGAGTCAATCAATGTTTTCTATGGTACCGCCAGCGATGGTCTGTGGCAGGAAAGCGATGCTGCAGAAATGGCTAAATTCAATGCCAACGGACATAAATTTGAAGCAGGTATGGTTAAACCGGTTGATCAGGATGGCAACTATGTTATAGACAGCAATGACCGTATTATTCTTGGCAACAAAAATCCTAAATGGGTGCTGGGATGGAGCAATACATTCAACTATAAAGGTCTTGAACTAGGCATCGAGCTGAACGGAAGATTTGGTTATATGGTTGATACGGGTGGTGAAGGCCAATACGGTATGTACAACCAACGTAAAATAAACTATTGGACTCCGGACAACACTGGTGCTGATTATCAAAAGCCGATTTACAGTACAGCAGGTGGCGATGCTTATTCAAGTCTGCTAGGCTTTAAAGACGCCTCATTCATCAAGATCCGTAACATTTCTCTAGGGTACAACTTCAATTCCAAAGCATTGAAGAACATCGGAATCAGTTCTCTTAAATTATACGCACAAGCTAAGAATATAGGCAACCTCTATTCTTCAGTAGATTTTATGGATTTGGACTTAGGCACTACTTATTACAATAGAGGCTTTACTTTCGGTTTACAAGTTGGTTTCTAATTTGATAATAACACATTAAACTGTTTTAAAATGAAAAATTTAAAATATACATTATTCACAGCTGCCCTATCTGTCGCAATGACTGCTAGTTTCAGTTCTTGTAGCGATAGTTTCCTAGATGAAAAAAACAAGTCATCCTATACCACTGACTATTTCAAAACGTCACAGGGCATTCAAGATTTGGCTACCGCACTGTACGGTAACATCCGTTGGCATTTTGGTTATGAGTGGGCGTATGGTATTACCCTTTACGGTACAGATGAATTTACAAACGGCTCTGACCTGACAGCAGAACCATGGAACACTTATGACAGCCGTCTGAACCCATTGGACTGTACAAAAGCAAACGGAGCAGCCAACAATAACTGTCCGGGCATTTCAGCTCTTTGGGATCAGATGTATTACGGCATCGCTTCCGCCAATCAAGTTATCGCATCAGCTGATTATGTTACAGATGCGGAAGTCCGCGAAAAATGCCTGGGTGAAGCTTATTTCCTACGCGGATATAACTACTATCGCCTTTTCGCACAATATGGTGGGGTGGTTCTGCAAACCCAAGTTACTGAAGGTGTGGTCAGAACCTTTACTCGCGCTTCTGCAGAAGAAACATTAAACCAAGTGATTGATGACCTGCAGAACGCTTACGACAAACTACCTGCAGACAAATGGCGTGGTACAGGTACATGGACTAAATATACAGCAGCACACTTTCTGGCAAAGGCTTTACTATATCGTCAGTCTGAACGTTGCAGCGACTGGAACTCAAGTTACCCTGCAGATGCAGACTTGAAAAAAGCGATTACGTTATGTGATGAAGTCATCTCAAAATGTCCGTTGGAAAGTGATTATAATAACCTTTACGCCAAATGGACCGGTATAGACTGCAAAGCCGAGGAGTCTAATGAAATATTAATGTCATGCCAACACACTTCTTCGGCAACCGGACGTTTCGGAAACCGTACTTATAATTACTTCAACCCACAATTCTCCAACTTCTCCGGTGGTTGGACACAACGTGGTCAATATATTGGTGGTATGGACTTCCAACGTTGCCGCCCTACAGAATATGCTTATGCTATCTTCGACAATGTGAATGACTCACGTATGTGGAAAACATTCAAAACTGTATACGGATTGAATAATATTGCATCGAAAGCAGATGATGTAGTGGCTACAAACGGTATTACAGCCGATCAGGTTCCAACACTAGGCGACCAAGGCATCATCTTTATTCTTAATAAAAGAAGTGACAATCGTTTTAAAGACGCCACAAACTCCGATTATGGAACAGTGGTCGTGGTGGTATAGCCCACTCCTTTGTAAACCCCGAAACAAATAAATGGGTGCCGAATGTGTTCCCTGTATATGCCGGTGGTCAATATGTATTGAACACCTATGGTGTTAGCGGAAATCCAGCACAGTCCAATGTATTCTGTGGTATCAATAAAACTGATGACGGCTCGCGTACAGCAGAGAAAGGGGACGCACATCGTGATGTCATTATGGCCCGTACAGGCGAAACTTATCTGATAAAAGCAGAAGCTCAAGTACGTTCCGGTAACTTCC
>SCPO01001111.1_pt1 | contig 16898 bp, 18 predicted proteins | sample 6106821 | NCBI WGS metagenome assembly SCPO01 (sample SAMN10720448, study PRJNA508395) | human gut metagenome | isolation source: Participant 2 stool, 0 month | host: Homo sapiens | collected 2017 | reverse complement strand
TGATGCCATTACAGAGCGAGGTCGTAAGCATTTATTGCATTTAAAAGAATTGCAAAACGAAGAGTACCATACAGGTGTTTTATTCCTCGTACAATGGGATAGAGCGCAGTGGTTCTTGCCGGACTACCATACAGATTTGAGTTTGCCAAAACCTTTAAAGAGGTGGCACCTTCATTAGATTGGAAAGCCGTGGCTGTGGCGTGGGATGAGACTTTCACCATGCCCACTGTAACACGTGAATGTTCCTATCCGAGTAGCATTCTCGACACAGAGGCTCACGATAGTGGCGTGTACGTAATGGTCATGCATCTCGACCATGATTTAGACCTTGAGATCGGCTCTAAAGGAATGATGCATTTCAAGGCGGGTTACTATATGTACGTAGGTTCTGCGAAGGCGAATTTGACAAAGCGCATTGAGCGTCATAAGCGAAAACGAAAGAAAATGCATTGGCATCTAGATTACGTCCGTGGTCACTGCGAAATGATTGCAGGCCTACCGATTCGAACTAGCTGGGCTGATGCGGAATGTGCTCTTGCTGATGCGGTCCGTGGCGTTGCCGAATGGGACGTGCCTAAATTTGGATCCTCAGACTGTGACTGTAAAAGCCACCTATTTGGGATGACGGACAATCCCATACATAATCAATCCTTTATGAATGTAATAGAAGACTTATCGATGAATATGCTGGATGAACTAGTTAATAGTTAGCTATTATTGATGGGGCCCAAGAACTATATGCTATTAAAGTGATTACCATTCCTCGCCCATAGTGACCTAAGTCGCTCATCAATAGGTAATAGCAATTTTAGCAAAAAGATGTCCCATAATAATCTAATCCTAATTATAGTCATGCCAGCATATTCATTCTGGTGGAGGAGAGAGGTGTGGTTGTGTATGCCTTTGTTTGTTAGGTTTGTGTTGTTGGTTTGGCTTTGTGTTTGTAGTGTTGTATTAGGTGGTTGTACTTCTTCTCGGATAACGTTGTTTGATGGGGATCCGTATACGCCAAATGATGTGAAGGAAATGGTTGAGGAGCGTTTTGGGGCTTATAATCCTCGCCTTGTGTTGCAGTCTTCTAGGGTTGTTTCTACAAAGCCCAATAAACATAATGAGTATACTTTTTACATGAGAATAATGGTTTTGTCTTTACTACCAGTGTGTATGTGAAGACTCCTGAGTTGCCTATTCCAGGTGGTCAGCGAGTAACGATGGCTGAGTATTGGTATGCAGATACGTATTTAAATCATCTAAATAGTGAGCTGGCTCTTCTTGCTACAAAATATCGCTTTCACATAGCTAATGATGAGGAGCGTAAGGCGCTCATCAGTGCTAAACTCATGCGTCCAGATGGTAATAAGTACAGCGCCTTTGTTTGATGAAGGAGATTTTGTTTCTTAATCAAACATCTAATGGTGCTGGTGTAGTGGGCATGTTAAGAGACATATATTCTCTATATAAACCTAATGGTGATGAGACCTTAGTAAGTAGCGTGTATGGCCGTAAGGTTAGCTTTTACTATTTACCAAATGGTGAAACAGACAAGAGCAAGGCTCTGTACCTAATAAGTTTTAAAATTAGAGGGCGGGAAGATTGGCGAGATACCTTAATGAGTGGTGTTGGTTATCAAGATAAGAGTTCTGAGCAGATTGAACGAGACATAATTACCGTTGTTGATCGGGAAATACAACAGGCTGTGCGAGGAAAATAGGTCAGGAGAGGTGTATCTATGAAGCAGTTGATTAGGTATATATCATTAGTTGTTGTGTGTATTTGTACATTTTTATTGAGCGGTTGTTCTTTTGTGTGGACTACGGAAAATGGTGATCCTGCCACGCCAGAGGATATCAAGGCTAGTGTGGAAAAGGAGTTCAGCGTTGTTCATCCGCGTCTAGTTCTTCAATCTGCTGTGGTGGAGAAGGAGAAACCTTTCCAGCGCAATGTGTATGTTTTTTATGATGAAAGCAATGGTTTTTCTTTTACCATAAATTCTGTGGTGCATCGTCCAACCTTGCCAGTGCCTGGTGGAGAGCGGGATACAAATGCAAATTTTGTTTATTCCGAAGAATATTTAATTCATTTAAACGGGAAACTTGTGGAGGAGGCCAAGCCGTATGGATTGCGGATGGCTCCCTATGAGGAAGTCCTAGAACTATCTAAACTTAGCGCCACACGTGTAGCAGGTACTAATAAGATACCTCTATTTAGATCCAATGAGATTATCTTTGTAGATAAGTCTGTAAAGGGTGAAGATATTTTAACTTTTATGAAATCCATATATAGCCAGTATAAACCGCAAGATAACCCAGCTCTATTGCACCCTCGCGCTGAAAGACACGTTGGTATTTACTATTTGCCAAACGGAGAAGAGGACAAAACGAAAGCCCAGTATTTGATAGGTTTTAGGTATATGGCAAGAAATGACTGGAAAGAAACTATGCTAACAGGCATTGGCAGTACTGGTAATGATACTTCAGGTGTGGAACGAGATTTTGTTAGCATTTTAGATCATATGATAAAGCATGCGGGTCACTAAATAAGGGATAGAGATAGTTATAAGTGTTCAATACGATGATAAAACAGTTGTTTTAGGATTGTAATCCCGAAATATATTGTATTTAATAAAATAGGGATTGTAATCCTAAAATATGATATAATTATAATAAATAAGGATTATAGTCCCTGTTTAAATTCTAAATGTACTGAATTAGGATTACTATCCTAAAATATGTTTCTAGTTGTGCAATAATAGTGAATATTGTTGAGCTAAGGAGGTTATAATGCCTTTGATTCAACGCGAGCAATACTTAGAATTTTTAAGGCGTCATAAAGATCAAGATGTGATTAAAGTCGTTTCTGGTGTGCGTCGGTGCGGCAAATCTACATTATTTGAATTGTTTAAACAAGAATTATTAGCTAGTGGTGTAAAAGCCAATCAAATCATTTCTATTAATTTTGAAGATTTAGAGTATGAACCGCTACAGGAGTATCATGCCCTTCATGAGTATATAGTAGAACGATTGATTCCAGAGACTCTCATGTATGTATTTTTAGATGAAGTGCAGCATGTACCACAATTTGAGAAGGTCGTAGGCAGTTTATTTATCAAACCTAATGTGGATATTTATATTACAGGTTCAAACGCATATTTTATGTCCTCTGATATTGCCACATTATTAACCGGTAGATATGTGCAAGTTGAGATGCTACCGCTTTCATTTAAAGAATTTCATAGTGCATATAGTCAGCAAAACTTGTCAGATATGGATATATACAATTTGTATATCGAGCATAGTTCTTTCCCTAGGCTTGTACATGTTGAAGATGATGAAAGTATTGATGAATATTTAGAAAGTATTCTAAACACTGTTATTCTGAAAGATATTGTAACGAGATTAAAAATTACAGATGTACCATTATTATTGGATATTATTAAATATTTATTAGCTAATATAGGGAGTTTGATTAATCCAACGAAAATTGCGAATACGCTCACTAGTTATGGTCGCAAAACGGATAATAAGACGGTTGAGAAATATTTACAAGGTCTCAAAGATGGTCTTTTAATCTATGAAGTTGACCGATTTGATGTAAAAGGAAAAGCGTTATTGCAGCGAAATGCTAAATATTATGTTGTAGATAGTGCATTCCGTAAGTTTTTATTAAGTCGTACAGATTCGGATCGCGGTCATATACTCGAGAATATTGTATATTTGGAATTAATTAGACGTGGTTACCGTGTTTATGTAGGGCATCTACAAAATGGTGAAATAGATTTTGTAGCTAAAATGCCACATCGTTTAGAATATTATCAAGTAAGCTATAGCGTTATGGATGATACTACGTTACGACGTGAATTATCACCGTTAGAGAAACTTGATGATAACTATCCTAAATATTTACTTACAATGGATGTGTTACATAAAACAGATAATCATAATGGTATAGAGCAAAAGAATGTTTTAGATTGGCTACTAGAATAGGTGAAGTAGCTTTCACAAAAATGCAGAAAAATACCGATAAAATTAGCCTTTAGCCCTTAAAAATGCTATAATATTATGATGAATTATAATCAGTGTTAGTAAAATGAGGTGAGATTGTGGCAGACCAACAATGGTCCCACGGGAATATTCATCCCGTTCAGATTGATAAAGAAATGAAGAACGCCTATATCGATTATGCGATGTCCGTAATCGTAATGCGTGCTCTTCCAGATGTGCGCGATGGCTTGAAACCAGTACATCGTCGTATTTTGTACGCGATGCACGAAACAGGCATGACGCCAAATAAACCGTACAAGAAATCCGCTCGTATCGTCGGTGACGTACTCGGTAAATATCATCCACATGGTGATAGCTCCGTTTACGACGCAACGGTTCGTTTAGCGCAAGATTTCAATACGCGCTACCTCTTGGTAGATGGCCACGGTAACTTTGGTTCCATCGACGGCGATAGTGCCGCTGCGATGCGTTATACCGAAGTACGTATGGCGAAAATTACGCAAGAAATGCTCGCTGATATCGACAAGGAAACTGTTGATTTCATGCCGAACTATGATGAAAGCTTGCAAGAACCTACCGTATTGCCAGCGAAGATTCCAAATCTTCTCATCAATGGTTCCAGCGGTATCGCCGTAGGGATGGCGACAAATATTCCGCCGCACAATCTTAACGAGGTATGTAATGGCCTTACCATGCTCATCGATAATCCAGATGTAACTGTGGACGAATTGATGACGCAAATCAAAGGTCCAGACTTCCCGACTGGGGCGCTCATTTTGGGCCGGGAAGGCATTAAGAAAAGCGTACTCCACAGGTCGTGGCAGCGTAAAAATGCGCGCTCGTGCAACCATTGAAGAAATGGCGAAGGGCAAGCATAAAATCGTAGTGACTGAGATCCCATACCAAGTTAACAAGGCTCGCGTTATCGAAACGATTGCAAATTTGAGCCGCGACAAGGTAATCGATGGCATCACAGCACTTCGCGACGAATCTGACCGTCAAGGTATGCGCATCGTTATCGAATTGCGCGCTGACGTGCAACCAGATATCGTTCTTAACAAATTATATAAACACACTCAACTTCAAGAATCTTTCGGCGTGATTATGTTGGCCCTCGTAGATGGTCATCCTCGCGTATTGAATTTGAAAGAAGTATTGGGTTACTACTTAGATCACCGTCTAAATGTAATCGTACGCCGTACTCAATTCGAGCTTAACAAAGCTGAAGCGCGTGCTCACATCTTGAAGGCTTGTTGATTGCCCTCGACCACATCGATGAAGTTATCGCTACAATCCGCAGTTCTCAAACTGACGAAATCGCACGTAACGCATTGATGCAAAAATTCGGGCTTTCAGAAAAACAAGCAGTAGCCATCCTCGACATGCGTTTACGCCGTTTAACAGGCTTGGAACGTGAGAAAATCGAAGACGAATACAAGGAATTGTTGGCATTGATCGAAGACTTGAAAGCTATCTTGGCTAGCGAAGCGCGTCAACGTCAAATCATCAAAGACGAACTGGAAGATATGAAGAAGAAATACGGCGACCCTCGTCGTTCTGAAATCACAATCGATACGTCCGACCTTGATGTAGAGGACCTCATCGCTGACGAAGAGATGGTTATTACCTTGACTAAACAAGGTTATATCAAACGGATGAACGCGAACGTATATCGCAACCAACATAAAGGTGGCGCTGGCGTTATCGGCATGAAGACGAAGGAAGACGATTATGTAACACAAATTATGCATGTTCGTACGCATAATACATTGTTGTTCTTCACGTCCACAGGCCGTACATATCGCCTCAAAGCATACGAAGTGCCAGAAGCAGGTTCCCGCAACTCTCGCGGTACTGCCATGGTTAACGTATTGCCACTAGCTGTAGGCGAATCCGTTACGACTATGATCGACCTTGAACGCGTTCAAGAAGATGTAAACTTATTCATGGTAACTGAGTTCGGCGTTGTAAAACGTACAGCTATCGAAGAATACCGCAACATCCGTCGTTCTGGTCTCAACGCTATCAACCTCGACGAAGGGGATCACTTGATTTCCGTCAACGTAACGACTGGTGATCAAGATATCTTGATTGGTACTAAATTGGGTATCGCTATTCGTTTCAGTGAAAGCGATGTACGCCTTATGAAACGTGCGGCTCACGGCGTGCGGGCATTAAACTCAATGCAGGCGACGTTGTTGTAGGTGCTGGTGTTATTAATGCTGATGAAAGCGAAGCACAAGTGTTTACTATCTCCGAAGAAGGATTTGGTAAACGCAATGATGCGGAAGCTTATACATTGCAAAAACGCGGCGGTAAAGGCTCTAAGAACTTCAAGATTACGAACAAAACCGGCGATGTAGTAGCCGTAGAGGTTGTTCATAACGATGACGAAGTTATGCTTATCTCTGAACAAGGTAAGATTATTCGCTTCAACATGAACGATATTGCTGTGAAAAAAGGTAAAGCTATTTCTGGTGTGAAAACACAAAACCTCGACGAAGGTGATAAGGTAGCTAGTATTGCTGTTATTCCAGGCGCTGAAATCGAAGAAGATGTAATGAAGAATAATATGAAGAACATTGATAAGTTCATAAATAAACAATAATAATTAAATAAATAAGCTAAGCATACTATAAGTCATATAATAATTAAGATACAAATAGTAACTATGGGCGGCCATCTTAGATGGTCGTCTCTAGCGTTAAGGAGTTAGAAATGAAAAAATGGCTAGCTGCTATGTTTGCAGCAGGAGGTTTTCTTTGTAGGTGGCTTTGGTCAAGCTAGTGCTGCTGATTGGTACTATATCGATGCTGATGCTGATGATGCAGCATGGTTTATTGACAACTCTTCTGTATATAAAACAGATGATGAGGCAACAGTACTTGTTAAAATTAACAATGTAGAAGGTTTTACATACATCTACACAGTACGCATCGATCGCAAAGAAAAAACATGGACAGAACTTGATACAACAGTATACAGTGCTGCAGGCGTAGCGTTATTGTCCAGTAAAGACGCACAAAAACCTACAAAAATTGAAGATGATACCATGGGCGCGGAAGTTATGAAGGCCCTATGGGGTAAATAATCCAACAATTTAATAGAAGCTGATATTCGCTCTGTCTATTTAGATATTCAGAACGTATAAATAGCCCCGAACTATCCTGAAAGCCTCCATAGTGACCTAAGTCGGTTTCAGAACAGTTCGGGGCTTTTCTTACCAATCTTACAGGGCGAATATCAGTCATCAAATACGTGGGATTATTAAAGCCCATAGGGGCCTCGCTAGACGTTCCTTAGGAGTTCTATATAATTTATGCATTTAATAGAGTTTTTATTAGTAATATGCAATTATGGTGTTATAATGAAGTCATAGTGAATTGTATTATGCGAAATGCATAGTTGTTTAGATTTTCTAATCAGGAGAGAACGGTTATGAAGAAAATGGTTTGCATGTTTAGCAGTAGCAGGTTTGTTATTTAGCGCTGGTGTGGGCGTGTCTCATGCTGAAAGTTGGTATCCTTTAATACTGATCGGATGGTCGTACTGGTTATATCGATAACGATACTGTTGATAAAAACGATGCTCGGCTAAGTTGCGTTTGAAGATTGTTGATCCTAATGGTGATCACTCCATTTATACAATGACATTTAATCGTGCTGAAAAACAGTGCAGCTCATTGATGTTACAACATATAATCCACAAGGCTATATGATTGGCCTGAAACATACGCAATACAAAATACAAATACAAGAAGGAAGTAATCTAGATCACGTGTATCACTTGATTTGGTAAATTTCCTCTTTAGAAAGGGTCGACCTCCATAGAAGTCGGTCTCGATAGAATCTCCTCAAAAGTGACCTAAGTCGTCCTTAGAGATATATCCACCCGTTTTCTCATTTCCTAATGAGGAAATGTATCCAAAACGGCGTTTCAGAAGAGTGACCTAAGTCGGTCTCAAAGAGATAGAACCCTTTCTGCACGTATGATTAAATGTATCTAAATTATTTATTCCCTTAAATTATGGTATAATTTAAGGGAATAGTTATATATAAGGGATTAGACCCGAATGGAGGTGTGTGTATGCGTCGTTTTGAGTATGGTTGGATTCAGTCTTTGTCGTTGGATATGGATATTTTAAGTCTTATTGCGGGAATTTACCGGGCGAATGGCAAGGAGGAGGTTTTGCTTTCACAGAGTCCTGCTATATTAGATTCTCTTGTAGAGTTGGCAAAGGTACAGAGTACGGAGGCTTCAAATGCGATTGAAGGGATTGTGACGACGAGTACACGGCTTCGGCAGTTGGTGGCTGACAAGACTACGCCTCGAAATCGGGATGAGCAGGAGATCATGGGGTATCGTGATGCTTTAAATGTTATCCATGAAAGTTATGACTCCATATCTTTGTGTCGCAATCATATTTTGCAGTTGCACAAGATTTTGTATAATTACCAGTTTAATGCTCGTGGTGGACAGTTAAAGAGTGTACAGAACTATATTAGTGCTACCTATCCCGATGGACGGACAGAGGTGTTATTTACTCCTCTAGCGCCCTATGAGACAGCAGAGGCTCTTGACCAGATTTGTGCTGAATATAATCGTGTTGTAGGCAATGGAGAGGTAGAACCACTTCTAGCTATTCCTATTTTTATACATGATTTTTTATGTATTCACCCATTCAATGATGGAAATGGTCGCATGAGTCGATTATTGACGACATTGTTGCTGTATCGCAGTGGCTTTATGGTTGGTAAATATGTGTCCTTAGAGGCTAAAATCGCCGCAAACAAGGATATGTATTATGCTGCTTTGCGCGAGTCTAGTGATGCCTGGTATGATGAAAGCTCTTGTCCTACGACTTTCATTCGGTATTGGTTACAAATGTTATTGGCCGCGTATCATGACTTTGAGGACCGCAGTTCTATATTGGCAAATCGTGGTTCTGCCATGGAGCAGGTGCAAGCTGCCATCGATAATCACTTAGGGGCTTTCACAAAGCAAGATCTTAGAGAATGGTGTCCTAATCTCAGCGATAGTGCTATTGAAGGGTCTGTACGTGCTCTTGTGAAGGATGGTCGTATTCAACGTAAAGGCGGAGGTCGTTCTACCTATTATGTGAAGTCTTAATAATTGAGCACGTTTGTCTTTCATAAAATATTTAGTTTCATCGAATATACTAGTTTTTGTATTCTTGTATTTAAATCGAGAGGTAAACATATGAAAAAAACTTTGGCAGCTGTTTTGGCAGCAGGCGCTTTATTGATTGGTGGCATCGGTAGTGTTGATGCAGCAAATTGGTATACTGTTGGTACTGATAGCAATGGTATCACTTGGTCTATCGATAACGATTCTGTTAAAAAAGATGACAAAAAAGCTGTTTTGGACATCAAAGCTATGGACTACGAAGGTTATCACTACATCGTAACTGAAGAGTTTAACCACAAAAAACGGGAAGTAAAAGACGTTAAGGTAACTCTTTACAACCCAAAAGGCGAAGTGGTAAAACAAGAACAACCTAACAAATCTACTCGTAAGGTTGAACAAGGTACTCCTGCATATGCTGTATACACACTTATCTGGGGTGACAAATAATCTGATCCTCCGAGGCTTATGATTTTTGGTGAAAGCCTACATACGCACGTTCTCATTTGAGGCGTGCGTTTTTTATTTACTTTTAATTCCCTAAAATCTGGCGAATTATTTATCCATTCGTGGTACAATGGGAATATTATTACGCATTTTTGCACAAAAGTGTAACATTTCTACATAGTATAAACTTTCACTATAGCGTATACTAAAGGTAAGATGTGGAAGTACGCCTTGAGCACAGTGCTCTGTAGTTTGGCCTATTTCTTTTAAAGGTTTGCTAGTTTTAGTTTGTTAGAGGAGGTCCTCATGTCTCAATACGAATTTATCGATAAACGCGTGCCGATTGCGCTCGACAATCCATCCATTTATCACGACATTTCTAAGTGTAAAAACTGTACGTTATGCCGTCGCGCTTGTGCGGACGTAATGAGCGTACTCGACTACTACGATCTCGATGCAAATGGCGACGTGCCTGTATGTATCCACTGTGGTCAATGTGCGGCTGCATGTCCATTCGACTCCATGCATGCTAAATCCGAGCTTGAAAAGGTGAAAGCCGCTCTTGCAGATCCTGAAAAAATCGTTGTTATTCAAACAGCTCCAGCTGTTCGCGTAGCTATCGGCGAAGGCTTCGGCTACGAACCAGGTACGTTCCTTGAAGGTAAAATGGTTGGCGCATTGCGTGCATTAGGTGCAGACTATGTAGTAGACACTAACTTTGGTGCGGATTTAACTATCATGGAAGAAGCCTCTGAGCTTGTAGATCGCCTAAAAAATGGCGGTCAAATTCCTCAGTTCACAAGCTGCTGCCCAGCGTGGGTGCGCTTTGCGGAAATCTACTTCCCTGAATTGATTCCTAACTTGTCTTCCACACGTTCTTGTATCGCTATGGAAGCAGCTATGATTAAGACTTATTTTGCTGAGAAAAAAGGCATTAATCCTAGCAATATCGTATCCGTATCTGTAAACCCTTGTACGGCTAAAAAAGCAGAAACAAAACGGGAAGAAGAAAATGCAGCGGCTCGTTACCATAATGATGAATCCCTTGGCATGGATACAGATATTTCCATCACAACACGTGAGTTCATCCGTTGGATTCAAGAGGAAAACCTCGACTTCAATGCCATTGAAGAATCCCAATTTGATGACTTAATCGGTATGGAAACGGGGGCCTCCATCATCTTCGGTAACACTGGTGGTGTTATGGAAGCAGCTATGCGTACAGCGTACAAGCTTATCACTGATAAAGAGCCACCTCCATATGCATTGACACACCTCGAAGACGTTCGTGGTATGGAAGGTGTTAAAGAGGCCACTGTTCAATTAGGTGATGATGTAACCTTGTCTGTTGCTGTAGTGCATGGCGGTAAAAACACACGTGACTTCCTTAATGCGTTAAAAGACAGTGATAAACACTATGACTTCATCGAAGTTATGGCTTGCCCAGGTGGCTGTATCGGTGGCGGCGGTCAACCGCGCACTAAATTGCCTCAAGCTGTGAAAACTAAGGAAGCTCGTATTGGCGGTCTTTACGAAGCTGATGCGAACTACAAATGGGTCGCTTCCTATGAAAACCCAGAAATCCAAGCCTTATACAAAGACTTCTTGGGTGAACCATTGGGCCATAAGGCACATGAACTCTTGCATACACATTACACAACCGCAGCGCGGTTCTTGGTGATCGCAAAGACGTAACACCTGAAACTTGCCCAACATCCCCTAAATATAAGGGCAATCTATTACCATGTAGCTAATTCGGTCAGTACGGTCGTTTAAATATAAATACGTACATCTACGCGTGATTAGACTAGTATAAGGGTAACTAACTAAACATACATAAATCCTACGGGTCATGAGTGACTTGATACTTGTGTAGTAGCTTGACATGCGATTCGTAGGATTTTTATGTTTATCCTTCTTATAGTTTTGTATATGTTATATGTATGGATCTCATAAGGCACTAGATTGTGACTGTATGTACTATCATATAACTCATATCAATGATTGTTTAGTATAGTAAATTAGCTTTATAACATGATGATAAAAGAGAATTATTTAGGAAAAGATGAATTATATAGTGTATAATATGTAAGAGAGTTCAGCAAGGAGTTTTGTGGAGAGATGAACTTGTTTTTACGGCGTGCCTTAGGTGGCATGGCCTTGATAGTCGCCGCCATCGGTACTGCGGGATGCCAACATGAGAGTCAGGCAGAGCAGGAAGAGGTACGAACTGTATCGTATCGGGCCGTCATGCAATCAGACAAACCTGTCCCTGAGAAGGTGCACACTTGGCTTGGGGCTATGTCTCAAGAGGACAAGATAGGTCAACTGATGATTAGCCTTCATGGCAGCACGGTAGGACAGTCCCAAAAGGATGTCATCAGGAAATACCGTGTGAGCGGCGTTATGCTAACCAATGAAAATCTAAATAATAAAAACCAAGTGAAAGCTTTCACCAGCGATATCATGCAAACGGCCACAACGGCGAGTATGGTGACGCCATACATCGGCATCAATCGGGATAAGGTGTTGAGTACGAATGAAAGTTTCTTGCGCTTGCCAGAGCCAAATCGTTGGGGGCAACTACCGATGGAACGGATCATTAATTTAGTGACTCGATCGGCCATCGAAATGCGCGATATGGGCTTTAACCTCATTGTGGGACCGAATGCAAACCTAGGGTGCCGAATGTGTCCTATACATCTGACCCTACGTGGGCATATGGATCTGGCCATGGCGGAGCGTTACCAAATCAACCACATGTGGTTTGGCTATAACTACTTTCCAGCAGTGAGCCTTGGTGATGCATCCTTTGAGACCGCTAATGATGCGAAGGCCTATCTGAACAACAACGATGTGTCCGTATTTAAACGCCTCATTACACAGACGACAGCGAATACGTACATGCTCGTCATAAGCCATGTGCAAATTCCTGCCATCGATAATGAACACCTAGCGAGTAACTCGAAAGCAATCATAACGGACTGGCTACGACGCGAGCTAGGCTATAACGGCGTGGTTATGACCGACCGTGTCGATGTAGGGGCTTTGCAAGCAAACCAAAAGATAGGGGACTTTGCAGTTAACTCCATCGTAGCAGGCAGTGACCTCGTCCTCCTTGATGCGGATACGGGTCACATCGATGAAGTCCATCGCGCACTTACGCAAGCAGTGGCGAACGGAACCATTTCAAATGACCGACTCAATGATGCGGTTAAGCATATTTTGCTCATGAAGATGCAAACTCAACTACAACAATAAAGAAATAAATACAACAATAAAGAAACAACTATAACAATAAAGAAACGACTATATAAATATCCTTATTACATACGAGTCATATGACGTGCTATACCTTATGGTAGGCACGTCTTTTTATATGTGTTGAGTATGGAAAAAAGATTATATACGGAATATTGTATGTTGACGTGATGAGGATAGACCTATAAGAATGCAGTAAATAAAAGGGATTCCACAATCGAATGGGTAAAAGTAAACCATTAAATAATTATATTTTATGCGTAAAAATTTTAACATAATAAAAAGTCATGTTAATAATATGAAAATAAGTTTAAATTTGTTTTAAATTTATGATATAATAATCTTCATAGAATGTTGGAGGTGAGAGTATATGAATTTTGTGGGACGTGCTGAAATTATTGAGAGTATCCAGTCCCGTATTGCGATGAATCAAATGAGTTTGTGTGTTGTGTACGGTCCGCATCGCAGTGGCAAATCTTATGTGGCTTCCCAGCTTGTACGACGTCATAAGGCGTTATACTTGGCAGGTCGCATGGCTAATGAAGCAATCCATGTAGCCGATATGAATCGAGCTCTTGAGGCACGTTTTGTTCCTACCGATGCGCAGGACAAATTCGAACCGATCACTAACTTGCAAGAGGCTTTTGAGGGTCTATTTGAAAGCAGTGTGAAAACGCCTCAGACTGTGGTGATTGATGATTACCCTTCCTTGGTGGAAGCTGTACCTCAGTTCCCCATACACTTGCGTGATTTGTTAGATACCTATAAAGAAACGAGCCAGTTGAACATCATTTTGATGGCCAATGGTTTAGAACAGCTCGATGGTCGCATCATTGGCGATCGCAGTCTAATCGGTCCCTATGTGTCGGAATATTTTGAGGTGAAACCGTTTTCCTTGGTAGATATGAAATCCTTGGGCCTTCACTATGCTAAGGATGACTTGCGTACCGTATTCGCCGTAACAGGCGGTCTACCTGCGTATGTGCAGTACTTTGATAATGGTGAAAGCATCGATACGAATATCATTAATTTGTTCTTCTCCGTATCGGGTGCCCTATTTGAAGAAACACAACATATCTTACATCGAGATATGAAAAATATAACAGGTGCTAACGCTATCCTGTCTGGCCTTGCTACACTTGAAAGACCATACTACGTGGAGCTTTACAAGCTAGCCAAATTAAAAGCGCCACCTTTACATCTCGTTTAAATGACCTCATGGCGATGGGGCTCGTAGGTCGTATCCAAGCGAATAGCCGTGGACCTGCGAAATACGCAGACTACCACTTTACCAATAGCATGTTCCATTTCTGGTACCGCTATGTGTATAAATACTGGGGCGATATCGTGCGTGGCAACGGTGCAGACGTGTACCAAACCTACGTAAAACCACAACTGAAAGACTTTGTGGAAGCTTCCTGTATTGCAATTTAATCAGACAATTTAATCAGACACCACACTTCCTCTGTGGTGTCTTTTTGTGTTGTTTATTTATTTTGCCGTAGTATTCTTTTGAATCCATATGTGTCATATTATTTTGATTATATTTCATTTTCAGCAATTACATATCTAGATGTATAGTTATGACCTTTCATGGATAGAAATTAATATTAGATTATAACAGAATATGACGGAATTCAAAGAATTGCCAATTTGTCAAAATCTCCGATCCACGCTATTGTGTAGATAAGCGCTATGCAGGAAAGGGGATTTATGTTATACACAAACGAAGAACCGTTAGTACAACGAACCTGTATTAAAACTGCAAGCTTACAATTGGAAAAATTAGTTATTAGAAAATCAGTATCTGAAAAAGGACAATCTAAAAAAGCACAATCTGAGGAGCTATCACCTGCGGAAAAAACTTCTAACGAAGTGCTTCCCAATGAACCAAAGTACAAGGTGCCAGAGGAGCTGAAATTACAGACCCTCATTTGTGGACATCAGGTATTAACATCTTTATCGGATAAGAGCCTTGTGTCGATTTGTCAAAATCCGAACATGCGAATTCAGACTGTTGGATATCAGCCGTGGTCTGTTGATGAGCTGCGCCATGATGCGGCACAAATAGAGCTCTGTCACAGGTATCGACCACTCATCTTGCACTATACGAATCGGACCGGGAACCGCGAGTTTAGGGAAGACCTAGAGAGCTATCTATGGGCCATACTCTTGGAATCGATTTATAGCTTTGATCTGAAAGGGGCTGTACCGTTCCCTGGCTTTGTAAAAGCTGGCATTAGATATGGTTATATGCGGTATTGGAAACGAGAACGGTTGCGAAATCATCGTGAGATTCACATTCCAGACCGCATCACCGAAGATGGAGAGGTCACGTTTGGTATGGATATCTTCTCGTCTGGAGAAAATATAGCGGACATGATCATGACCGCCGATGAGGAACAACGCTTACGAGCACGTCTCGTATGGGCGTTAGGCAGACTGTCTCCAGATCAGCGCGACCTATTGCGTCGCGTTTACGGAGAATGCCAAAGCTTGGTATCGGTCAGTGAAGAGCTGAACTGTAGCCGCCAAGCTATCCAACGACGCCATGAACGAGCCCTTCGGAAACTGCGCAGATACCTAACGACGGACTTTAAGAAACTACGAGTACACTAGATACGAATACAATAGGGCTATATATTCATTAGAGATATACATGTATTAGAGTTATATACATATGAGATTCTTAGAACTCTGAATCGATTAGAATATGTAGTGTAAACATATGAATATTAGTCTATTAGAGTCTAGTTCGTATTAAATAATATGTGTTAATATAATTTAATTTCTTATTTATATTCTGATTTTTGTATAATTACATTAATCTAGATTAACAGATATACATAAAATATGCAATTCTCAATTTAAATGAGAAAATAATGACACATATAAGTAACCATTAGTTTTACAAGATCTTAAAGTCTTTAATTATACATAAATTTCTATAGTTTTGTGTATATATTTACAAATTATACAGACTGATATACAATTAAATCAGCAGCAGATTAAAGCATGCGAATCTGCTTTCACAGAACACGTGTTCATTGTATTGTTGAAAGGAATGTTCCTAATTAGAGGGGAGAGAATTCCTATGATAACACATGATGAATTAACAGATATGATGGCCGCTCGGCTATCTAAGGAGAGGATTTGGATTTGATCTATACGAATCCAAAGAACCACATTGTTTGTTTTATTCCTACTTATGAGCCTGGTGGTGGTGACAGTACGAAGTGCTATTTCGTAGATGGCCGTGAAGAACTGGTCTGTCTGCCGATGCGCACCATTACGCGGGAGCTGGCGCTACAGGAAGGGTTGAGGCCCAATTACATTATGACCAGCGACGGTCGGCGGAGTAGCTATACATCGCCTAAGACCTATGGTCCGCATCTGACCTTTGCCCATATCAAATGTCGGCGTCCTGTTGGCAAAGACGTGGTGTACGGCCTCTTTAACGTGGCTATACCATATGAATATATCGTTACAGAAGGTCCGGAACCCGATACGAGCTATATTCATGTGGGGGACTTTGCACCGATTTTGGTGTACCAATCCCCTCGTCACGTCAAACACAAACTGAACGAAGCCATGCTAGAACACTGCAACTACGTGCGCAAAATGCTAGCCCGCATCAAACTCAGCCAAAACCCACAAGTCGTGGCAGAACTATTTATCGCCTGGAGAGACCTAACGAGAACGTTAGGGAAGAGATGGAATAGAAGGGGAGATAAAAATAGGGAGAGAAAAGGAGGAGAATATAGGGAGAAAATATAATAGAGAAGACAAAATAAGGTGATCATAAATATTAATTCTTAAAAGTTTCACTTTGTTATTGTAATCAGAATGTGGTTAGACTACATTCTGTTACAACCCTTTTGTACTGCTTATATGATTGTTTGATAAATATTATATATTGTAATATTAATTTCTAGGCCAAATTTTTAGTGCTATTTCAGCAAAGTCTTCTTGTCGTTTTACGATTGTGAAGGTAGTCCAATCATCAATGGAGACAAGGTCACGCGTCATTTTAATTTCGGATTT
>SCPO01001124.1_pt1:7500-16937 | contig 16937 bp, 18 predicted proteins | sample 6106821 | NCBI WGS metagenome assembly SCPO01 (sample SAMN10720448, study PRJNA508395) | human gut metagenome | isolation source: Participant 2 stool, 0 month | host: Homo sapiens | collected 2017 | reverse complement strand
ATCATTAAAAGAATGTACAATATCTGCGAGTTAGCAATGACTAATTATATAAAAATGAGGTGAGGTGTTGGAACAAACAGAACTATCCTGCAAATTAGCACTTTCCGCGTTTTGTCGGACGTTATATTGCCCGAAAAAGCGTGTTTTCTCAGACCTTTCGGAGCGGACAGATCCTCAGTGATATTCCAAGAGGTATTCCGTCGATCGGACTGATCACTGCGGGAAGAGTCGAGGTTTACTCTGTTGCCTTAGACGGAAAAGACATCCTGCTCAATGAATTGTCGGTTGGGGAGTGTTTTGGAATCTGTAATCTTCTGGCGCGCTTCGAATTGGAAACTGTACTCCGCTGTGCCATAGAAACAGAGGTGCTTTATATTCCCAAATCTGTGCTGCAGGAGGTGATGTCCTGCAACGGCGCTTTGCATTGCGTTTTGCAGCTGTCTGTAGCGAGAAGATCCAATTTCTTTGAAACGAATTGAATTGCTTACCATGCAGTCCTGCCGTGGACGGGTGATTGCTTTTTTGCTTGCCGGTCAGAATGAAAACAGAGAAGTTATATTTCGCGGTTCCCGGGAAGATCTGGCACGGCATCTGGGAATCAGCCGGGCAGCGTTGTTTCGGGAATTGGCTGCTCTCCAGTCCGCGGGCGCTGTTGAAGCCTGCGGAAATCGGTTTTATGTCACAAATTTGAGACGGCTGGAAGAGATGCTCTATTACCCATCGAACACCAAATAAACCAATGCAGAAAGGAACATTATTATGAAAAAATTCTTGTCATTTGTTTGTTTTCTCTCTCTGTCCGCAGCCTTGCTTGCCGGATGCACCCTTGTTTCTCGCGATCCTTCTGTTTCTCAGGAACCTTCTGGTCCAGAAGGAGCTTCTGTCAGCCAGTCTGTCCAAATGGAAGCCGCAGAAGTAAATGTTATGGCGCTCAATGGCCCTACATCTATGGGAATGGTGCAGTTTATGACAGAAAATGATGCCAGAACTGAGAAAAACGGCCGCTATAATTTTACCATTACTTCTATGACGGATGAAGTTTCTGCGGCCTTAGCTCAGGGACAACGGATATTGCCGCGATTCCTGCCAATCTGGCTTCCATCCTTTATCACAATACAAATGGCGGTGTGCAGGTTCTAGCAATCAATACGCTGGGAGTTCTTTATATTACAGAGAGTGAGATACCGTTCGTTCGGTTGATGATCTGCGCAGAAAAACCATTTATGCAAGCGGCAAAGGCAATACGCCAGAGTATGCGCTGAATTATGTGTTAAGTCAGAATGGGATTGATCCGGTTCGCGATGTGATAATCGAGTGGAAAAGCGAACCGGCAGAATGCTTGGCTGCGCTGACGGCCCAGGAGAATTCCATTGCCATGCTGCCTCAGCCGTTTGTTACTACTGCCCAGAGTAAAAGCGACCGTATCCGGGTAGCGTTGGATCTGACGGAAGAGTGGAACAAACTGCAGGCAGACAGCGTGGATCCTTCTGCGCTGGTTACAGGGGTTGTGGTGGCCCGCACCGCTTTTGTAAAAGAGCATCCCGAGGCTGTTTCCGATTTTCTGGACTGCTGCCAGACCTCAGTGGAATATGTCAACAGTAACATTGATGAAGCGGCAAAAATGATGGACTCCTATGGAATCGTTGCCTCGGAAGTGGCACAGAAAGCGATTCCCTCCTGCAATATTGTTTTATAGAAGGGAGCGAAATGAAAGAAAAGCTGTCAGGCTATCTCTCCGTCCTGTTTGAACAGAATGTTAAGTCTGTAGGTGGCACTCTTCCTGACGATGATTTTTATTACAAGCGATGACCGGTATGAAGCGCATTGAGATTCTTAGACCCTGGGCAATTTTTGTATGGCTTTTGTATGGCAGGCAGGTGTGCTGGTTTTGGATCAGCAGATCCTGCTGGTTTCCCCTGTTCGTGTTCTGCTTCGTCTGGTAGAACTGGCTGTAGAGTTGGATTTTTGGAAAGCCGTTGCGTTCTCTACGCTGCGGATTACAGCAGGGTTTTATTAGGTACAATGGCAGGCACAATGCTGGCTGGGGTTTCTGCCAGACAGCGCATATTGGAAGAATTGCTGGCACCCTTTATGCTAGCAGTGAAATCAATTCCGGTGGCTTCGTTTATTATCCTTGCCCTGATATTATTTTCTTCCCGTAACCTGTCTGTCCTTATTTCGTTTCTGATGGTTCTTCCGGTTCTGTATTCCGGTATTCTGGGAGGGCTCCGTGCTATGGACAAGCAGATGTTGGAGATGGTGCAGCTGTTTCGAATTCCTACATTTCGGAGGATCCGCTATGTTTATCTGCCACAGATACTGCCCTATTTTCAGACTGCCTGTTCCTCTGCTCTCGGACTGTGCTGGAAATCGGGAATTGCCGCTGAGGTCATTGGTATGCCCACTGGCTCGATTGGCGAGCAGCTTCAACTGGCTAAGGTTTATCTGGATACGCCGGATCTGTTTGCATGGACGTTGGTAATTGTGTTAATCAGTCTGTTTTGAAAGGTCTTTTGATGCTGCTGAAGCGGGCTGCTCGGTATCTGGAGAGGATGTGAGTTATGCAGGATATTATAATTCGTGGATTGTGCAAGTCTTTTGGAGAAAAAGCAGTGCTGTGCAATGTTTCCGGTACATTGGCAGCCGGGCGTATTACCGGACTGATGGCCCCTTCGGGAGCGGGAAAAACCACACTGCTGCGTATTCTTATGGGACTGGAACGGGCAGACAGTGGACGGATTGATGGTCTGAACGGTCTTTGCATCAGTGCGGTATTCCAGGAGGATCGTTTGTGCAATCAACTGGATGGCGTATCGAATCTGCGTCTGGTGACTCCGGCACTTGGCCGGGCAGAAGCCGCGAATGCTATGAAGGCGGTTGGACTGTCAGACTGCATCGGTCAGCCTATACGGGAACTGTCAGGAGGACAACGGCGCAGAGTAGCGATTCTCCGTGGGCTTTTGGCTGATTATGACTTTCTGATTTTGGACGAACCTTTTAGGGGATTGGATCGGGAAACAAAGCGTCTGGTGATGGAAGATACCAGACGTCGGTGTATGGAGCGGACGGTGCTGCTGGTTACTCATGATGCTGCGGAGCTAGAGGTTTTGGGAGTGACCGAGTTACTGACAGGATTGAAGTAAAAAGTATGGGCATGTCGTGGCATGAGATTTAAATCTCCTTGACAAACCCGCCCCCCAACGCTATACTAAATAGGCAATTCATTTATAACCCAGTCATAAGCTTTCCACGCAGCCGGGGAGATAGCGGTGCCCTGTATCTGCAATCCGCTCCAGCAGAGGGTGATGCCTTGCCTCGGATCGGTCATTGCGGAGCTGCCTTATGTAAGTGGCGTTGACGTTTGGGTCTTACGCAACAGGAACCTGTGAACCGTGTCAGGGCAGGAATGCAGCAGCACTAAGCAGGAACTCTCGTGTGCCGTAAGGCAGCCTGGACCGAGTTAACTGCATGAGTAACGTCCGTGATGCCGGTACAAAGCAAGGCGCGTGGATTTTATAATGAATATATGAGACCTGAGAAAAAGCAGCGCGGATCTGGCGGTGTATTCTCAGGCCTTTTTCGTTTTTATTTTACACTTGCCCCAATATTCCCTTTGCGCTATAATTACAAAATGGGTATAATATAACCATTCCTGCGTATCAGTGCCCACACGGCCGGTATGCAGAGTCTGACACTCTGAAATGGAGGAACGCAATATGAGAAGAATTGGTATCTTAACAAGTGGTGGTGACTGCCAGGCTTTAAACGCTACAATGCGCGGTGTGGCAAAATCCTTGTACAATATGTTAGATGATGTGGAGATCATCGGATTTGAAGACGGATATAAAGGTCTTATGTATGCAGATTATCAGATTATGAAACCAGCGGATTTTTCCGGTATCCTTACTCAGGGCGGAACCATTCTTGGAACATCCCGTCAGCCATTTAAGCAGATGCGGGTCCCGGATGAAAATGGCCTTGATAAGGTAGAAGCAATGAAACATACCTATAAAAAACTGAAACTCAGCTGTCTGGTCGTTCTCGGCGGAAACGGAAGCCAGAAAACAGCCAATCTCCTCAGCGAGGAGGGCCTTAACGTGGTTTCCTGCCCAAAACCATTGATAATGACCTCTGGGGAACCGATATGACCTTCGGATTTCAGAGTGCAGTGGAAGTGGCTACCAATGCCATTGACTGTATCCATACAACAGCAGCTTCCCACGGAAGAGTCTTTATTGTAGAAGTTATGGGACATAAAGTAGGTTGGCTTACTTTTTATGCAGGCATTTCTGGCGGAGCCGACATTATCCTTCTTCCTGAAATCCCATATGATATCCAGGTAGTATGTGATGCGATCACAAAGCGTACCAAAGCAGGAAAGCGTTTTTCCATTCTTGCAGTGGCAGAGGGAGGCTATTTCCAAAGAAGATGCCGGCATGACGAAAAAGGAATTAAAGGAAAAGAAAAAGAACGGAGTGGTTTATCCGTCGGTTGCCTATGAGATTGGAGCAAGAATCCAGGAAGTGACAGGAAGTGAAGTACGTGTCACTGTTCCGGGACATATGCAGCGAGGAGGAGAACCTTGTCCTTACGACCGTGTGCTTGCTACCAGACTGGGTGCGGCTGCAGCCAGACTGATTGCAGATGAGGAATATGGCTATATGGTGGCTTTGAAAAAATAATGAGATTACCAAGGTGCCTCTCTCTGAGGTGGCAGGTAAATTAAAGACCGTGGATCCTGGATGCTCCATGATAAAGGAGGCAAAAATGGTCGGGATCAGTTTCGGAGACGAATAAGGAGCAGGCCCTATGTCATATATGGCTTTATACCGGAAATGGCGGCCGGTGTCCTTTGAGGATGTTAAGGGCCAGGATCCGGTAGTACAGACACTAAAAAATCAGATTACTTCAGATCGGATCGGTCATGCCTATCTGTTCTGCGGAACCAGAGGTACAGGTAAGAACCAGTATAGCGAAGATCTATGCCAGGGCTGTAAACTGCGAACATCCGGTAGATGGAAGTCCATGCAATCAGTGTGCTTCCTGCCGCGCCATTTTAGAGGGAAGCTCTATGAATGTAGTAGAGATCGATGCAGCATCCAACAATGGTGTGGAAAACATCCGTGACATCAGGGAACAGGTACAGTACCCGCCTACAGAGGGAAAATACAGGGTTTACATCATCGATGAGGTTCACATGCTTTCCATTGGAGCCTTCAATGCTTTGTTAAAGAACATTGGAGGAGCCGCCGTCCTATGTGATCTTTTATTCTTGCGACCACAGAAGTCCATAAGATCCCTATTACCATTCTGTCCCGGTGCCAGAGATATGATTTTAAGCGCATTTCTCTGGAAACCATTGCAGACCGGTTAAGAGAGCTGACTCAGGCAGAGCAGATCCAGGCAGAAGATAAGGCGCTAATGTATATTGCAAAGGCTGCTGATGGCTCTTTGCGAGACGGCTTAAGCCTGCTTGATCAGTGTGTTGCCTTCCATTACGGCAAACTTCTGACTTATGAAAATGCCCTTGAGGTTCTGGGGGCAGTGGATTCCAGCGTATTCAGCCGTATGTTCAATGCGGTTGCAGATGGGAGAACCCGCGACTGTATCACAGAACTGGAAGAAATTGTAATTCAGGGCCGGGAGCTGGGACAGTTTGTTACAGATTTCATCTGGTATTTGCGAAATCTTCTTCTGGTTCAGAGTGCAGATGATCCGGAGGGGTTAGTGGATCTGTAGGAAGAGAATCTAAAGCAGCTGAAGGCAGATGCTGTTAAGACAGACGGAAATACCCTTATGCGCTATATACGGGTATTTTCAGATTTGTCCAGCCAGCTGCGCTATGCCAGCCAGAAACGTGTTTTGCTGGAAGTTGCTTTGATCCGTCTGACACACCCGGCTATGGAGCCGGATCTGGATTCTGTTTTACAGAGGATTCATCAGCTGGAGGAACAGTTAGAGGATATAGAGGCCAGAGGAATCAGCGCAGGCCAGGGGACTTATGGAGCGGCAGGCAGTATGGCTGCCTTTGGAACTTGTGGCCTTCCGGGGCAGCCGTCAGCCGGCTCCGATCCTGCAGGCAGTTTGCAGCAGTCCCCTTCCGGTGATTCGGGACAGACGTCTGCCGGAATTTCAATGGGTTCAGCGGCAGAAACCATTTCCCTTCCCAAAGCGCAGCTGGAGGATTTAAACCTCATACGCAATGAATGGGCCAAAATTGTCCGCAGCATCGGCGGCGGAGCCAGATCCTATCTGCGGGATACCGTAGTAGAACCCGGAGGGGAAGGCTGTCTTACCATTGTATTTCTTGACTCTATGAGCTATGATATGGGAAGGCGTCCTACGGTGATTGGAGAATTGGAGCGGAAAGTAGAGGCTGCCTACGGCAAATCCATTTATTTTAAAACAAGACTGGCAGGCCGGGGTGAACGTCTGGATACTATTTACGTTACAAAAGAAGATCTGGAAGATAAGATCCATATGGATATTACTTACGAAGACTGATATATTTTCATATAAAACAGGCCTGTAAAGGCCAGACAGAAAGAGGAGGAACACACCATGGCAAAACGTGGCGGATTCCCAGGCGGTATGCCGGGAAATATGAACAATCTTATGAAGCAGGCACAGCGTATGCAGCGCCAGATGGAAGAGACAACAAAAGAACTGGAAGAAAAAGAATACACAGCAGCTGCTGGCGGCGGCGCTGTTACAGTAACTGTTTCCGGTAAAAAGGAAGTAGTTTCTATTAAGTTATCTGAAGAAGTAGTAGATCCTGATGATATTGAAATGTTACAGGATCTGATCGTTGCAGCTACCAATGAAGCATTCCGTCAGATGGAGGCCGACAGTGCAGAGGCCATGTCCAGACTGACCGGAGGACTGGGCGGTGCTTTAGGCGGAGGCTTTCCGTTCTAATGGACTACTATAGCAGTCAGATCACCAAGCTGATCGAAGAATTGTCCAAGCTCCCCGGAGTAGGCGCAAAATCTGCTCAAAGACTTGCGTTTCATATCATAAATATGCCTAAGGAGCAGGTAGAACAGCTGGCAGGAGCCATGACCGGCGCCAGAAATAATGTACGCTACTGCAAAGAATGTTTTACACTGACAGACAAAGAGCTTTGTCCTATCTGCAGCAGTACAAAACGCGACCACAGTACGATTATGGTAGTAGAAAACACCCGCGACCTGGCGGCTTATGAGAAAACCGGAAAATATAACGGAGTGTATCATGTGCTTCATGGAGCGATCTCTCCGATGCTGGGGATTGGCCCTAATGATATTAAGCTGAAGGAGTTAATGCAGCGCCTTCAGTCTGATGTGGAAGAAGTGATCATTGCCACAAATTCCAGCCTGGAAGGTGAAACTACAGCTATGTATATCAGCAAGCTGATCAAGCCGACCGGGATCAAAGTGAGCAGGATTGCCAGCGGTGTTCCTGTAGGCGGAGATCTGGAATACATCGACGAGGTAACGCTGCTTCGGGCGCTGGAAGGAAGGACCGAGCTTTAAAATGCCGCTTACGGCAGGGAGATGCATAAGATGGATAAATATGAGTTTAATTTAAGGATTGATCAGATTAAGAAGAAAATTGCCTCAGAAGATTTTGAGACAGCCATGAAGATTGCGGATACCATTGACTGGAGAAGGGTCCGTAATGTAAATATCCTGTCTATGGTTTCCGGGGTTTATGAAAAAAATGGAGAATATCAGGAAGCAAAGGATATTCTCCTTCTGGCTTTTGAACGGGCCCCTATGGGAAAGCGCCTTCTGTACAAGCTGGCCGAGCTGGCAATTAAAGAAGGAAGTCCGGATGAGGCAGAGGATTATTACCGGGAATTTTGTGAGCTGGCTCCGGAAGACCCCAGACAGTACATTCTGCGCTATTTGATTTTGGGAGCTAAGGGAGCGCCTGTAGAACAGCTGATCCATACCCTGGAGCAGTACTGCAACGCAGAACTGGATGAGAAATGGCTGTATGAGCTGGCAGAGCTTTATAATGCGGCCCATATGGAGCAGCTTTGCGTCATGACCTGCGATAAGATCATGCTTATGTTTGGGACAGGAAAATATGTAGACAAGGCGATTGACTTAAAGGTTCAGTATGCTCCCCTTACAGACTATCAGATGGATCTGGTGGAAAATAAGGATAAATATGAGGCCCGATTGAAGGCTGTAGAAACAGAATATAATAAGAAAAAGCCTATGGTTCTTCCGATTGATGAGGAAGATGCACAGGCAGAGCAGGAAGCAGAGGATGCTTATGTGTATCAGCAGGAAGCAGCCTATACAAAAGAGCCTGAACCGGAAGAGAAAGTTTTAGAGGAGCAGCCAGAGACGGTGTTTGACGACGAAGAAACAGGGGAAGAAGAAGCCTTTTCCAATGCTGTACAGGAGCCTGAAGAGGAACAGGAGCTGTCCTGTGAGGAAGAAGAATCAGAAGCGGACAGTGAGCCGGAGGTGTCTTCTGAGCCGGAAGTTGTTTCCGGCTCATCAAAAGAAGACGAAACCCTCCGTGCACAGCTTCACGAGGCCGAAGCTCAGGAGGATCTTGCGAAGGAAATGTCCCGGCTGGCAGAGGAGCATGGATACAGCGAGGAAACTCAGGCGGCCCAGACACAGGTGCTGGCGGATATACGTCATTTGAAAAAAGGACCGATGTATAGCGGATCAAATCATCTGATGATTGAGGCAGATGAACCGGAAAAGGGTTTTGAGCTGGCGGTAAAGACATTAAAACGGATTCATCAGGAAACAGGCGCTAAAAATCAGGCTGCAAAGATTACAGGAGCCCGTTTAAATAACAGAGGAATTTTTACTCTGTCAGACAAGCTTACGGGAAAAGACCTGATTATCGAACAGGCCGGAGATATGAATGAGTCGATTCTTCAGGAGCTCAATCAGCTTATGGCAAGAGATGAAACCGGTATGAGTGTGGTGCTGATCGATACCGCAGAGCGTTTGGAGGAGCTCCACAAAACCTATCCGGGACTGGCTAAGAGGTTTGAGTGCATTGGGACCTCTGTGAAGGAGCAGGAGAAAGAAGCAGAGCCGGATAACCGTCCGGTTCGTGCGGTGAGGCTTCATGAAGCTCCTGCATCTGCGGCACCTGTCCGCATGAAAAAGATGGTTGAGCAGGAAGCGATAGAGACGAAGGAAATGTTCTTCCGTCCCGTCCTGCGTATCAGGCAGCTTTTCACCCTTCTGAAACGGAAGAAGAGAAGAGGCCGGCAGCACCATCCGAAAAAGCTGGAGAAACAAGAGAGGCTGTACAGGCAGCTAAGCCGGCTGCGGCGAAACGCAGACAGGTAATTCCTCTGGTTCCCGAACCTCCGGTACAGACTGAGAAAGAGCCTGTTTTGGAAGAACCTGAGCAGGAAATGGATATTGATGAGTTTGCAAAATATGCCTGTGAATATGCCGGCAGTATTGACT
>SCPO01001124.1_pt1:0-2500 | contig 16937 bp, 18 predicted proteins | sample 6106821 | NCBI WGS metagenome assembly SCPO01 (sample SAMN10720448, study PRJNA508395) | human gut metagenome | isolation source: Participant 2 stool, 0 month | host: Homo sapiens | collected 2017 | reverse complement strand
AAAGGACCCCGGGAGGGGAGTGAAAGAGAACCTGAAACCCTGTGTTTACAAACTGTGGAGCACGTTAAGGTGCGACCGCGTACTTTTGTAGAACGGTCCGGCGAGTTGCCGGCGCTGGCAAGGTTAAGCGGTAGCCGTGAAGCCGAAGGGAAACCAAGTCTCAAATGGGCGTAAAGTCAGCGCAGGCAGACCCGAAACCGGGTGACCTATCCATGTCCAGGTTGAAGCGGAAGTAAAATTCCGTGGAGGACCGGATCCACATCCGTTGAAAAGGGTGGGAATGAGGTGTGGATAGGGGAGAAATTCCAATCGAACCCGGAGATAGCTGGTTCTCCTCGAAATAGCTTTAGGGCTAGCCCCGTATTAGTTTAGCGGAGGTAGAGCACTGAATTCTAAGGCGTCAAAGCTTACCAAGGGATATCAAACTCCGAATGCCGCATAAATGATGTACGGGAGTCAGACTGCACGAGATAAGTTGGGCAGTCGAAAAGGGAAAGAGCCCAGACCTGCTGCTAAGGTCCCAAAGTGTGTTAAGTGGAAAAGGATGTGGGATTTCAGAGACAACCAGGATGTTGGCTTAGAAGCAGCCACACATTCAAAGAGTGCGTAATAGCTCACTAGTCGAGAGGTCCTGCGCCGAAAATGTCCGGGGCTAAAACACAACACCGAAGCTTAGGAATGTAGAAATACATTGGTAGAGGAGCATTCTCAAAGGAATGAAGCAGTACCGATAAGGAGCTGTGGACTTTTAAGAAGAGAGAATGCCGGAATGAGTAGCGAGATGGAGGTGGGAATCCTCCAGGCCGAATATCCAAGGTTTCCAGAGTAAAGCTGATCTGCTCTGGGTAAGTCGGGGCCTAAGGAGAGGCAGAAATGCGTATCCGATGGACAGCAGGTTGAGATTCCTGTACCGCGTATCATCAGAACTGTGGGGACACAGAAGGACAGCACAACCCGGGAATGGGAAGACCGGGGCAAGCAGGGTAGCAGTCAGACAGGCAAATCCGTCTGGCAATGCGAAGCTGTGATGCGGAGCGAATTTAAGTAGCGAAGTGTGCGATTCCAGCTGTCAAGAAAAGCCGCTATTGTGTGATACTTGCCCGTACCGTAAACCGACACAGGTAGATGAGGAGAGAATCCTAAGGCCGGCGGGAGAAGCATTGTTAAGGAACTCGGCAAAATGACCCTGTAACTTCGGGAGAAAGGGTGCCTGGGAAACCAGGCCGCAGAGAATAGGCTCAAGCAACTGTTTAGCAAAAACACAGGTCTATGCAAAACCGTAAGGTGAGGTATATGGGCTGACGCCTGCCCGGTGCTGGAAGGTTAAGAGGAGGGTTAGAGCAATCGAAGCTGAATTGAAGCCCCAGTAAACGGCGGCCGTAACTATAACGGTCCTAAGGTAGCGAAATTCCTTGTCGGGTAAGTTCCGACCCGCACGAAAGGCGTAATGATTTGAGCGCTGTCTCAACAATGCACCCGGTGAAATTGAAATACCAGTGAAGATGCTGGTTACCTGCGCCAGGACGGAAAGACCCCATGGAGCTTTACTCTAGCTTGATACTGGGATTCGGTACTGCATGTACAGGATAGGTGGGAGACTATGAAGCATGGACGCCAGTCTGTGAGTCGCTGTTGGGATACCACCCTTGCAGTATTGATTTCTAACCTGCAGCCATGACCTGGCTGGGGACAATGTCAGGCGGGAGTTTGACTGGGGCGGTCGCCTCCGAAAGGGTATCGGAGGCGCTCAGTTCCCTCATAATGGTTGGAAACCATTAGAAGAGTGCAAAGGCATAAGGGAGCTTGACTGCGACACCGACGTGTGGAGCAGGTACGAAAGTAGGACTTAGTGATCCGGTGGTATGAAAGTGGGATTGCCATCGCTCAACGGATAAAAGCTACCCTGGGGATAACAGGCTTATCACTCCCAAGAGTTCACATCGACGGAGTGGTTTGGCACCTCGATGTCGGCTCATCGCATCCTGGGCTGTAGCAGGTCCCAAGGGTTGGGCTGTTCGCCCATTAAAGCGGTACGCGAGCTGGGTTCAGAACGTCGTGAGACAGTTCGGTCCCTATCCGGCGCAGGCGGAGGATATTTGAGAGGAGCTGTCCTTAGTACGAGAGGACCGGGATGGACGGACCGCTGGTGGACTGGTTGGCTTGCCAAAGCCATGGCCGGGTAGCCAAGTCCGGAAAGGGATAAACGCTGAAGGCATCTAAGCGTGAAGCCCCCCTCAAGATGAGATATCCCATTCGAAAGAAGTAAGACCCCTTGAAGACGACGAGGTTGATAGGTCAGAGGTGGAAGTGCAGGTAATGCATGGAGCGGACTGTTACTAATCGGTCGAGGGCTTGACCAGAAGGTTTAGGGAAAACGGTTGTATTGTTCAGTATGTGGTTTTGAAGGGTATGAGAGAAGTTATTCCTCGATAGCTCAGTCGGTAGAGCAAACGGCTGTTAACCGTTGGGTCGTAGGTTCGAGTCCTACTCGGGGAGTTTA
>SCPO01000844.1_pt1 | contig 17034 bp, 25 predicted proteins | sample 6106821 | NCBI WGS metagenome assembly SCPO01 (sample SAMN10720448, study PRJNA508395) | human gut metagenome | isolation source: Participant 2 stool, 0 month | host: Homo sapiens | collected 2017 | reverse complement strand
CAAAGAATGATTGTATGGAAGTCAAGACATTCCCTAAAAGCAAACAAAATGCCTGTTGTCAGATATGATGATATAGCCACTATGCACGTCAAAAAGTATATACTTGGTATCATATATGTTGGGCAATTATATGTTGCTGGACTATAATTTTTCCGTTTCTGTTTTACACTTCGGTTCTAATTACAAATTGGAAATAACATTAAAATCCGGTGCTAAAACATCGGTTTGTGCGTCAAACAAAATGTTATGAACAATTTTGCAACTGAGCTTAACCAAAGAATTATCAAAAATGCGGTCATTCTGTTTTAGTGTAAAATCAAAAGACACATCTCTATTATTTTTGAGATGTGTCTTTTTCTCGTCATTCACAAATTCCAATGTAAAATCGGGTGCGTTATACACGCTGTCGGGGTTATATTTCATAATTACGTCCGCTTTAAATTCCGTGTCGTTTTACCCATCAGCTTATTACATCGCACCTTGTCACCCGCAAGCCATTTTTGACCATTTTTGAGTTATTGTTGTTTTCTTAAACAATCCCTATCGGATTTCTTCCATATAATAAATCCGCAGTTATTATTGCACGAAAATGCTTTCATACTTTCCACAACGTCACCGTTACACTTCGGACATTTTCCGAGCGGTTTCGGCGGTGCAAAACAAATTGTACGGGATATTGTGATTCTTTATCTACTTTCAATTCAACATCAGCGTCAAACGTCGTACCATCGTTCTTCAACAGTTTTTTCATTCTGACACTTTTACCCGCAAGCAATTTTTTAGCCATAGGCAAAGTTATCGTTACATTTGAGAACATACCTTTTGTTTGATTTTTCCAAACAGTGAATTTACAGTTCATCGGCTCACGCCAATTACTGCACCCAAATCCCCTTGTTCCCTCTATAACGTTACCGCCGCAAAGCGGACAAGTTCCGATTACTTCGTGATATTTTTCCGTTACCGCCTTTGTCATAACGGCTTGATTTACCGCAGGATATGAATTGGAAATTACCGTTTTATCGTATCAAGCACATTGTCGGTAAGCGATTTATACGTCTTATCGCCGGAACGAATATCTTCTTGTATCGCCCACCATTTTGCCGTCATATCAGCTTTCTTGATTTCATCGGGCAATATGCGGTACAGTTCACGTCCAAGCTCCGTTGAAATAAGCCGTTTTCCGTCTTCGGCAACATAGCCTTTTGTTATAAGGCTGTCGATAATCGTACTTCGCGTTGCGGAAGTTCCGATTGAGCCGTTTTCGCCTTTTATCCTTATCCTTTTCCAAAAGCATTTTCTTGACCTCGGGATCAGTTACATACTTCGCAATCCTTGTCATATCTCTCATTCAAGGTCGCCTTTGTGTATCGTGACGGCGGCTTTGTTTTTCCTCAAGCCGCGCGTCAATCGCAGTCCCTGAATACATACCGTCCGCAATAGTGCTAAGTTCCGTAACTTCTTCGGCTTTTATATCCTTGAATATCGCCGTATATCCTTTTTCAAAACGACTGTCGAATATGCCACCAACGTATATTCACAGTCAAGTTCAATCGTCATTTTGTTTTTCTTTAACAGCCTTAGGCAAAAATTGTGCCATATAATATTTACACACCGCAAGATATACATTTTCTCGTGTTCTGTAAAGCTTGTTCAAATCAACCTTGTTATTTGTCGGAATAATCGCAAAATGTGCGGTGATATTTTTATCATTAAAACACTTTGAATGAATTGTCGGGTCAAGTTCACTCGGCTTGAATTTAATATTCTGCACAACTTGTGCCAACGTTTTAGACGCCTCTTTAAAATGTTCCTCCGACAGATACTGACAATCCGAACGGTTATACGTTATCGCCGTATGCGTTTCACGAAGTGACTGCGTAATATCCATAACATCTGCAGGGTTATACCCAAAGTGGCTGCTGCAATAACTTTGCAATTTTACAAGGTTAAACGGCAACGGCGGGTCTTCATTTACGACTTTCTTTTCGATTTTAATATTGTCAAACCGTTTGTTTATAAGGTCATTTTTTATCTTTTCCGACTCGTCAAGCTCAGTTATTTGCTTATTTTCAGCACCTTTTGTTTCTTTCTTTGTATATTTTGCGGTAACGGTTTTATTTCCGTCAGCCGTTTCAACATTTACATCGGCAAAATATCATAATATACAGTCTTTATATGTCCCTCAATCTGCATATCACGTTTTACGACAAGTCCCAAAGTCGGTGTCTGAACACGACCGACCGCAAGCAAAACACCCGAATTTGAGCATGTGAAAAGCGGCTCATATTGACGCCGATCATAAGGTCTGCGACACTTCTCGCATATGCCGACCACCCCTCATTCAAGCTGTCATCGTTATCCGTCATATGTGACAGTGCCTTTACAAGACCTCCGCGTGTCGTATCACCGGTATTAAGTCTTTTAACAGGCTTTTTATAATCAAACCACCTAGGAATTTCATCAATTAAAAGCTGTCCTTCTTCGTCGGGATCGCCTGCATGTATAACAGATTCCGATTCTTCGAGCAACTCGCCTATAAGTCCGACACGCTGTGCTTTGGTTTCGTAATTTCTGTTTGATTTACTGTCCTCACCCATTTTGAGTTCCCAACTGTCGAAATATATCGGTAAATCGTCAAGCGACCACTTTTTATATTTCATATCATAGTCTTCCGGTTCTTTCAGACTCAGCATATGACCGAATACCCATGTGACCGCATAGTCGCCTTTTCGTATAAATCTGTTATTTCTCTCTGTAACCTGTCCCGGCAGTGCGTCCGCAATATCTCTGCCCAATGACGGTTTCTCGGCTATTACTAAATCATATTCCCTCTCATAAAAAGCCGTCCTAAGACGGCTTTTGCTTAATGTTATTTATTATAGAAGATTCTTGCGAAGTTCTTTCTCCGCTTAGCTTGCTAAGGTAAGCCGGTGCAACGTCAAATACAGTCTTACAACCGCTTTGTCCCTCTTTGCTCATACGATATGCGGCTCTTTGCATATGCAATAAGCACTGATGAAGTAAATTCAGGGTTTGAATCAAGCTTTAGGCTGTATTCAATAATGTGACTATTTTCACCGTTCCAACCTGTCTTACACATCTGATAACAAATCCACCGTGAGGAATACCGCTGTGGTTAGCCTTTAATTCTTCTTCTGAAATGAAGTTTACAGTTGTATCATAATCTGAGAAATAGTTAGGCATTGTCTTAATTTCATTTTCTATACGAGCCTTATCTGCGCCTTCTTCCGCTACAACATAACATTCCGCGTATGCTTTTGACGAGTTGTAAGTTCAGGGTTTTCACCGTTTCTTACTGCCTTAAGTGCAGAGTCAACAGGAACTGTATATTGCTTTGCGTCCTTAACTCCGTCAATTCTTCTGATAGCGTTCGAGTGACCTTGGCTCACGCCTTTGCCCCAGAAAGTATAGTCCTTACCGTCTGAAAGTATAGCATTTGCATAAAGACGGTTCAGTGAGAACATTCCCGGATCCCAGCCCACTGAAATTATACCAACGTTGCCGTTAGCCTTTGCAGCTGCGTCAACTGCCGCAAAATGTTCAGGATTTTGCGTGTGTATCAAAACTGTCTATAACATTGAAATACTTAACATATTCCGGTGTTTGTTTCGGAAGGTCTGTCGCACTTCCGCCGCAAAGAATCATAACATCGATTTCGTCCTTCATCTTAGGAGCGTCATCAACTGAATAAACCTTAACGCCCTCTGTCATAATCTTAACAGTTGACGGACGTCTTGTGAATACACCAGCAAGCTCAACATCATCGTTTTGCTTGATTGCACATTCAATACCGCGGCCAAGATTGCCGTATCCAATATACCTATTTTAATTGCCATTTGTATCCTCCATTGTTTTAAAATTAACTCCGCCTTACATTTTATCAGATTTTATTTCAAAACAATATTTTTATAATTTTTAAAATTATTAACATCTTATTCTGACCTATGAATTTACAAACACAAAAAGAATGATATAATGTAATCGTTAAAAATAAAGTAGGAGAGAATTTACATAATGAAAAAGTAAAGCGTGGATATTATGGACATTATTTAAGTCTATATGTTTGTTTTAAGCTCATGTACATTCGGCGGCGGATTTGTAATCGTTTCATTAATGAAGAAAAATTTGTTGAGGAGTTGCAATGGCTTGATGAGGACGAAATGCTTGACGTGACCGCAATAACTCAGTCCGCACCCGGTCCGCTGCCTGTCAACGCGTCTGTTATAATCGGTTACAGAATGGCAGGAATTTTAGGCTCGCTTTCCGCCGTTTTTCGGCACAATATTGCCTCCCATGATTGTACTTTCAATCATATCTCTGTTCTATAACCAATTCCGAACAAACAAATACATAGCCGTTGCACTTCAAGTTATGCGTGCAGGCGTTGCGGCAGTTATATTTGACGTTGTTATAAATCTTGCGAAAACGTATTCAAACCCGCAGAATTTTATATATCGCAATGATGATTATTGCGTTTGTATGTACTTATTTTTAGGGTAAGCGCTATGATAGTCATACTCGTATGTCTTGGAATAGGCCTACTCGATTTACTTGTGTCGGTTTTAAAAGAGAAACATAAAAGGAGATCGGATAATGCTTTTACTGAAATTATTTTTTCATTTATACAAGTCGGTCTGTTCAGTGTCGGTGGCGGTTATGCCGCAATTCCGCTTATTCAGGAACAAATAGTAAACATACACCACCTTATGACTATGGAGGAATTTTCCGACCTTATCACTGTTGCGGAAATGACCCGGGTCCTATTTCCATAAATTCATCAACATTTGTCGGTATGCGTATCGCCGGTATAGGTGGTGTGTTGCTTTGTTCGCTCGGCTGTATCATTCCGTCATTTGTCATATGCTTTATACTCGCGTATTTCTACTATAAATACCGCACTGTCGGCGGAGTTCAGACGGTTTTATCCGCCCTTCGTCCAGCTGTTGTCGCACTTTTATAACCTCCGCAGGCACATCTATACTAATGCTCGCACTTTTCCAAACCGATATTTTTCTGCATCGTTAAAAGATATTCGTTTTGTCGAACTCGGTATATTCCTTGTGGCGCTGTTTTACTCAGAAAATTTAAAATGAACGCAATTACAATTATTCTTGGCAGTGGTGTTGTCGGAACGTTGATTTATATGCTTTTTGGGAATGGTATAATATTTCTTTAAGAATTTGTACTAAAAATAGTGGACTTTTATTGATTTTTGTATTATAATAGTGATTGTCGAAAACATATTAAAACGGAGGATTATTATGATAAGACAAGTTATAAAATAGATGAAGATAAATGTACAGGTTGCGGTATTTGTGCCGATGCCTGTCAAGAAGGTGCAATAGGGATTGTTGACGGCAAGGCAAAGCTTTGCGTGACGATTACTGCGACGGTTTAGGAAACCGCTTACCTACCTGTCCGACTAATGCGATTTCTTTTGAAACCCGTGAAGCCGCAGCATTTGATGAAGATGCGGTAAAGCAAAATATGCAGAAAGCAAAAGAACAAGAAAAGCCTGCGTTTGTCTGTCCGGGCAGTATGGCAAAGGCTATAAAGCACAATACTGAAACAAGCACGCCTGTTTCAACGAGCCAACTTTCAATGGCCGGTACAAATCAAACTTGTACCTGTCAACGCACCGTATTTTGACAATGCCAATCTTCTTATTGCGGCAGATTGCAGTGCATACGCTTACGGCAATTTTCACAACAAGTTTATAAAACAGAATTACACTAATCGGTTGTCCGAAACTTGACGATATTGACTACACCGAAAATTGCAAGCGATTATCGAAAGCAACAACATTAAGAGTGTTACGATAGTTCGTATGGAAGTTCCATGTTGCGGCGGTATTGAGTATGCCGCAAAACAGCGTTAAAACAGCGGTAAATTCATTCCGTGGCAAGTTTATACAATCGGTACAAACGGTGAAATTTTAGATTAATTTATTAACATAAAGAGAATGCTGTCGCATTCTCTTTTTTATTTTATCAATCCTGTACTTTCAATTACAATAACCGATTTAATTCTCTTTCCGTTTCCATAAACTGTTTTCGCCGTAACTTTACAACGCATATACATATCTTCTTTATACAAGAGGTCAAGCACGACACTAATCGGTTTATCACTTTTCTTTAAATGCTTGCATAATATTTTGTATTCGTCCATCGAATCGTGATGAACAATCTTATTGTCCAAAATATATTCAAGCGCATTTTGTATGTAAGTGCCAAACATATAAGAATGTCCTTCGGCAAGTTTTGTCTTTACATCAATGGTATTGTTTATAAAATAATACTCAAGTGCAATGGTCAATAAGGTCAAGTGCCGTTTCAAAACTGCGTCTTAGCATACTGAGTTTACTCAAAACGCCCATTTGTTCACTGCTGTCCGAAACAGACGCATAATAAATTGAACAATCTTCACGGCTTGCAAGGTAGAAAATTTTAATCGACAGCCATATAACATCTTCACCGAATACATTTCTGACCTGTACGGAAACACCTTTATTCCCCGCCGTTTCGATTCACGAAATGCCTTTATTGCCTTTTCTCTGTCATCGGGATGAAGATTTTCCAATCCGTCATATCCGCCTGCAGTAACATTTTCGGATAATTCTTAGTTATCGAATAATAAAATTCGTTTGCTTTTAAAACATTGAGTTTATTTCCGTCATTACTGAGCGAATACAGTGCAACGCCACCCAAAATATTGTTAAGCAACCCCTCAGTCATAAAATCGGAATGAAGCAATTCTTCAATTTCAATCGTATTGTCAAATACGTTGTCCAAATTTTCATTCGCAACATTATTTGGGTCACTGATTAATTTTCCGAAAGATTCTTCATCTATCGCTCTTGAAAAATAAAATCCTTGTGCATAATTACAGCCTCTGTCAAGCAAGAAATTCTTCTGTTCGTCCGTTTCAACACCTTCGGCGATTATCGACAAACCAATCATCTTTGCCATTTTATAACCGATTCAAGGATTTCTTTACCCTTTGTATTTCCGTCACGACCTGCCTCAAGGAATCTTGTATCTATTTTAAGTACATCAACGCTTATATCTTTCAACATATTAAGCGACGAATAACCACTGCCGAAATCGTCCATCAATACAATGAAACCCAATTCACGAAGTTCGTCAACAGCTTTCAAAATTTGTTCTTCATCACTTGTAAACGCACTTTCGGTAATTTCTATCTCCAAATATCTTCTCTCAATATTGTATTTCTCCGTAAGATTTACAAAATCTTTGACAAATCAAGAGAATAAATATCCATTCTCGAAACATTCACCGATATAGGAACCGCAGTATATCCCTTATCAATATAATCACGTAAAATTCGGCAACTTTCTTCCCATATATATTCGTCAAGTTTTGTAATAAGCATATTCTGCTCAAACATCGGAATAAAATCTTTCGGAAAGATAAGACCTTTTCGGGATGCTGCCATCTTACAAGGCTTTCCGCACCCATTACCTTTGTTGTTCGTATATCGTATTTAGGCTGAAGATACACTTTAAATTCGTGATTTTCAAATGCCCTTTCACTTTCGTTTAAAGTTCGTGTTGCGAGAAAACATAATTTTTCACACTGTCATTATATTCCGCAACATTAACAAGATAATTGTTTTTATCGACTCACACGCAAAACTTGCTCTGTCGCACATAAGCCTTACAGGGATATTTTTTGTTTTAACGTGGTAAATTCCCACAGTCATTCTTATTTCAAAATCAATCGGATAATCCTTTACCCAACTTTGAATTTCGCACCCAATGCAACCGGTTGAATATTTTCTTCAAAGTCCATAAAAGAAAATACATCACCCGAAAGCCTTGCGGCTACAAGACCGTATTTTGCGGCTCTTTCTTGCAATTTCTTGCCTATAGCTAAGAAGTCTGTCACCTTCGACAAAACCGAATCTGTCATTGACAAATTTGAATTTCTCGACATCAAAGCAAACAATAACATATTCTTTGTCCGGTTCATTTTCAAATCTGCACCTGACACGGTCATAATATGTATTCCTGTTGTAAAGTCCGGTAAGTTCATCAAGACTCTTTACTTTTCGTAAATTTTCTTCCAGTTGATGAACTCTTTCTTGAAGTTCTTCCACTGTCCCCTCTGACATCTTCTTCGCCTCCCCGCTGTATAGCTTACGTTTATATTATATCACTTTTATTGTTTTGCAATACTTAATTACAGCATTTTAAATTTTTTGAATATTTTCTGATTTTTAAAATTTCACTTGTTTTTATGCAATATGTATGATATAATAGGAATGTTAGGTGAATTTATGAAATATACACTATCAAAAGGACTCACTAACAGTCCGGATGCAAGATTGATAAGGCAGTCCGTTTCGTGGAAGAGCAGGGTTTTGAATACGAATTTGACGACATTGACGAAACCGCTTTGCACCTTGTTTTTGTACGATGAAAACGATAATCCTTGTGCAACGGGACGACTATTTTTCGACGATTGCATGAAAATCGGCCGTATCGCCGTTATGAAACAATACAGAGGTCAGTCGCTCGGCAGTGAGGTTATCGTCATACTTGAAGAAAAAGCACTTGAATTTGGTGCGCATCATATCGAGCTTTCCGCTCAAATACAGGCAAAAGATTTTTTATAAAAGCTCGGTTACACCGAAATCGGCGAAATATATAAAGAAGAATTTTGTCCGCATATAAAAATGTTTAAGGATTTAAAATAACTTAGATAAATCGGAATTTGAATTTCTATAAATTATGACCTCTTAACAGAGGTTATAGGTTATCAATAAAATCCTCCAAAAGCCTTGGAAATAAAGGATTTTTCGCTGTGTGCTCGCCTTATCCCTTTATACGATTTCACTATTGTTTATGCTTCCTCGTGACCTCATAAGGGAAAAATCAAGGGAAGAAAAACTCGTAACACAATATAACAAAATGTGGTAATCAGGAAACTGTGACATATGTGCGAATATATTATACTGGAGGATTTTATAATGGACAAGTACATTTACGATAACAGCAACGGCTTATGGTATGAATTACAGGGAGATTATTACATCCCTGTTTGGTATTACCTGCCGAAAAAGAAGAAAGGCATATCGGAGTATGGGGACAGCGGCATTTGCGGTATATCCGTGAGCATAGAAAAGTGTTCTACATCAAGCTGTTGACAAGCGGCAAACTGCAATCCCACCTTGCCGATGTTGAAGAACAGGCACAGGAACTGTTTGACCATCTTATGAAACAACGGGCAGAGCGTGAGGGCATTACCGAAAAACTGAAAGCAGACAACCAAATGGAATGGGTTGGCAGAATGAGCAATCTGCGGTCTGCGGTTACGGAAACTGTCAATGCCGAGGTGATCTTCGTATGAGAAAACGGAAGTATTACCTTTACCTCACAGCAGAGGAGCGGCGGTATATCTTCAATGCTTTGCTTGCTTTCCGCAACAGACTGATAGCACAAGGCAGATATACGGATGCCGTTGACGAGGTTATGATAAAGTTCGCAAAATGAGACTGTAACGCCAAAATACACAAAATCGAGGGGTAAGGTACAAACACCTTACCCCTCTGTTTTGCGGTCAGAAAAATAGCTTGAAATATGGCTTTTCATCCCATTTCGTTACTTGTCTACTTCTAACATCGCATCATAAATTGCCTGTGTTTCTTTGGATCGCTCATTCCAATGACAAGAGTTTTCTCGCCGGAAGTCAAGATAATATGCTCTTTAGCACCTGTATAGGAATATAAGGTGTATGATCCAAATTCATCATTTTGGAAAATGCCCATAGATAGTTTGGGAGAACCAAAACCGCTTGTTCGCACTCCTACATCTAAATTCTTACGGTATTCAATGGTCTCAATTTCGGAATAATCGATCTCCAGGTCTGTCCAATAGGTTGCATTGATCGTTAATGCTGTATCTTCGCACTTTACCTCGATGTTACCAGTAAACATTAAAAGAGCAACACCTAATAAAATGATGGGTACTATAACTGCGGTTATTCTAAGCGCAATTTTTCCGCACCGCTTTTGGGCGCTTCAGCATATACAATTCCTTCCTTTGATGCTGTTTGTAAATGAAATAAGAGTAAACTATAGGAATAATCGCCAAAGCAGCAATCACACATACTACAACCCATACCATCACTTTTAGAGGAAGAAAATGGAGAGCAATAAAATAAGTCCTCCAACTACCCAGACCTTACCGCCAAATCTATGCGTTTTATTCCAATTCTCCTCGTTATTCAACGCCCAAGAAATCTTGATACCCAGCGTTCTGTTTTGTTTAACTTTGGGTAAGTAATTGCCTATAAAGATGAACATTACTCGAGCATAGCCGGCATAAAAATGCTAAATCAAATTCTTTGCCAAAAGCTGCACGATACATTATTCCGTTTGCGAAAAGGGATATAATCGGAAGAATCCAAAACCATTCCTAATGCTTTTGATTTTGATCTTTTGTTTTTATCCAATGAAGTAAAAAGCAAACAAACAAAATGGAAAATCAAAAGTATGATAGGTGTACCAAAGACAGCAAAGACCTTTCCGCTTAATCCGTCCGCATTGCCGTCAGCTCCCCAATGGGTTGTAATAATGTCAGGCAAATCATTCCACATAATGATCCCGAATAAAGCCGGAAGTAAAATAATAATTGACGATATTATAACCTTAATCTTGTTCTTTTTAAGCATTATCATTATCCCCTTTCAAATCTGCAATCCATAGCATAGTTTCCTCCAAAACAGAGGTGTTGATTTCATAGAAAATGAACTTTCCTTCTCTTGTATCTCTGATTAAGTCAGCATCCTTCAACACCGATAGATGTCTTGAAATCGAAGGTGCTGTTACAGAGAAATGGTTGGTAATCTCTCCCGCAGACATTCGCCCCTTTTAGCATATTTAGTATTTCACGGCGAATTGGGTCAGCAAGAGCTTTTAATGTCTGTTGCAGTCCCATTTGACATCCTCCCTTAACATTTAACCAAATTGTTAATTATATTATACGCATAGAGACTATAATTGTCAATAGGTTCGCTAAGATTTTCATACAATTGAAAGGGGCGGCTTTCTCTTTGCCGCCCGTAATATGTATCCCGCAAGGCAGGAAACTGCCCTGCGGTGTTGTTTTCGGTGTTAAAGCCATCTTTCTCTGTCGTGATCGATGCTTGGGTTTGGTCTGTCTGCCCTCTGCCTGCAACCGTCTTAGCTGGTCACGGACACTTTGCTCTTCTGGCGGTGCATACCGTTCTTTTCGGCGGGTCTGCTTTTTCTTTGACCTTGCGTTCCCATTCTGCAAGCTCGGTTGTAGTTATTAACTATGACTTCTGCCTTGCAGTAGGTTGCCATAAATGCTTGCACGTCGGGATAACCGTCATCTTCAGAATATCGGGTATTGTTTCAAGCATAGCGGAGATTTTTCTTCCCTCTGCTGTATCTGCGTTTCCAACGCCTTTCGCTCCTGCCCTTGAATATACCCTTTGTTTCGGCAAGCTGTGCCTTTAACTTGGGTACTTCATCCCCAAGCTGCGGATTTCTTTGCCCTGTCCTGCACCCGTATCATCAGCTTCTGCATTGTGCGGAACTCGTCCATATCCATATTGAGTACCGGTTTGGGCGGTAGTGCCGTCTGCCTTATCAGGTTCTTGTAAAATTCCTTTGCCTTGCCCACAATACTGCGGAACAGATTTGGCAGCCATCCATTCGCTTTAATGGATTGACTTGCTTTTGGTGGATCTCATCTTTCTGATTTCCAGTATCTTGGCTCTTCAATCCCTGATAAGGAGTGCCATATCCGCCGTTCTTGTTCCATTCCTGCCTTGCGGCATTGTCTGCTTCCAATTTCTGCGGCTTTGATTGTTCTTGCCAATCTTCTTGGTTGGCAGATAGATACTGTCGGGATTGAACACCTTTAGGTGCTGTTCGGGGTCTGAGATATGCCGATTGATAAGGGCGGTATAGATTTCCTTTACTTCCCGAAGAAAAGGGTCGCTTTGAAGCGGTCATCCTTTACGGTGAAAAGGTGCTGTTCGTATATGCCGCCTTTGGGGATAACGGTACAGCCCTCACGGACTTTGCCGCTTCATCGGTGATCTCTTTGGTGCGTACCCGCTTGCCCGTTTCATCATAGAATACGCTTCGGGTGGCGATCTTTATATCCGCCTCGGCAAGTAGCCGCCTTTCACTGAATATAAGGTGGATGTGGTAATTGGTCTTTCTCTTGTTGTGGTGGAGTGCCGATACACATTCCACATTGTACCGTCTGCGAAATTCCTCTGTGAAATCTTCAAGTACCTGTTGCGGCTCATAGGTGGTGTAAACTTCGGGCAGGGCAATTATCAATTCCCTTGCTTCGATACACTTCCCCGGCGAGTTGCTTGCTTAAATTCCTGCTGACATTCTTTGCAAGGTTTCGCCAAAAGGAATTGTTCTGCGGTGCGGTAAGTGGCATAGAGGTTTTCCTGTCTTGCATGGCTTGTAATATACGATATTCTTCCCTTGACATTATACAGCTTTGACATCTGAATAAAAGCTGTGGCGTGTCATAAATCATCTCCGTTCTGTGTTGTAAAGGCAGTTTTTCATTTTGCAACCGACTTGTCGGTTGCGGCTGTTTTGGCGGCGGGTGCTGACGAGACAGCCAATGAAAATTGCGGCAGCAATTTTCTCTGTATCATAGCGGCGGTATATGCCGACAAGCTGTGATACAGGCTCCTGCAAGGGCGAAATATCACTTGAACAAATCGTAGATTTGTGCGAGGGGTGTATTTGCCTCAAACGCCGAGGGCTTTGAGAACGGTTTACTCTACCTTACGGACATCATCCTGACACAGTAGGTTTCTGCCCTGATTGACCGTCATAAAACGCTCCAGCGTATCCCTGCGGATAATGGTCTTTCGTCCGACCTTCAGAACAGGCAGCTTGCCCCAGTCCACCAACTTTCGCATTGTGTTTCTGCCGATGCCGCTGGTTTCTGCCGCTTCTTCGATTGTCATTCCATTTTGATTGCGTTCATAGTGCTGTTCTCCTTCTTAAATACCAAAATGCAACTTTGCAATTATCATTATACTTATTTTGCCATCACTTGTCAACCTGTTTTGCAACCTTTAAGGATTATTTTTAATATTTTTCGGAAATAGGGTTGCAAATTGAGTTTGTTTGTGCTATACTGTACTCAAACAGGAGGTGAATACCTTGAAAGAAGAAACAATGTTTACCCCAAAACAAGTCGGGGAACGCATTAAAGAGCGTAGAATAGAACTCAAACTTTCTATGCCGGAGCTTGGCAAGCGTATCGGAGTGAACAAGTCTACCATTCAAAGGTATGAAGCTGACGGCGTTGATCCGAAGCGAACAATGATTATCAACGGTCTTGCCGAAGCACTTACCACTCCTGAATGGCTCACAGGTCTTTCAGAGGATAAGGAATATGACAGCTATACACTCTGCCAAAAGGACATTGAGCAGCACATCAAGAAATATCTTGATACGGTGTCCTCTACCGTAAAGGGTGAGCCGCACCAACAGATGCTCACTACATTTCTCGGGAAGATAATTGATTTGTACTCTGTGCTTTGCCACTACTTCTTCCGACGCTATGGCAGAGGTTGACCGTGTGGCAGAAGATGAAGGCTTGAAGCAATCGCTTATGCGATACGCTATCGAGTCGGGAGCGATTACCGAAAGGTCTATCGCAACGAAATGGAATTACCTATCGAAGATATGAAACGATTCTTAGACGGATTTTACATATCTACGATGAAGGTCGTACCGCTGTAAAGATGGGCGATCTCTTCGAGATAGTGACGGAAGCTGAAAAAGGCTATCCGAAAAGAACAATTCCGTGGCACTTTGACAATAAAAAGCCGATTGAAACCAATCGGCGGATGTGACACTATTTACTTTACGCACACCATACGTCACAGTTCCGATTGCCACGGATAGAAAGGAGAAATTTTATCTATGGCAAAAGGTTCTGTAAGAAAGAAAGGCAAAAGTGGTACTACCGCTTCTATGTAGAAGATGAAAGCGGAAACCGTGTGCAGAAGGAGTTTCCCGGCACTGAAAGCAAGGCTGAAACAGAAGCCCTTATGCGAAAGGCAATGGAAGACTACTACGAGGAAAAGAAATTCGTAGCCAAGTCCGAAAATGTTACGGTGGGAACGTTGCTGGATCAAGGGGTGGAGGAAGAACTGAAACCCGGCAATTTGAGCAACGGTACAGTGATGGCATATCAGGGTACGGTAAACCGTATCAAGCAGTACCCGATTGGGGAACGCAAGCTGAAAACTGTAACTGCTGACCATTTACAGGCATATATCGACTTCTGGTGGCAATAAATCCCGATGGCACACAGGCAAAGGCTCTCAGCAAGGGTATCTGCGATTGTTCTCGGCAGTCCTGCAAGGGGTTCCGTTTTGCGGTGTTCCCGAAAAGGCTGATTTCTAACCCGATGCAGTATGTAGTGGAGGGGCAAAAAGGAAGAATACGAACTGTTCTCAGACGAGGAAGGGAATGTGACTTCCGCCCCCACAATCAGCCATGAGCAGTATCTGAAGCTGGAGGACTTTCTGAAAAGAAAGACAATCCGGCGTTGCTGCCCATTCAGATTGCCTACTACACGGGCTTCGAATCGGCGAGGTTTGCGGCTTGACCTGGCAGGATATTAACCTTGAAGGTCAGTACCTACAGTACGCCGCAGTATGCGCTACAACGGGGCAAGGCACAAGACGGAGATCGGAGCGACCAAGCGAAAGAAAATCCGTACTGTGGACTTCTGCGACACACTGGCGGCAATTTTAAGACAGCCAAAGCCGAACAGCATCCCGAGAGTTGTACAGTCTCAACTATTACAGTGAGGTCAAAGAAAAAGACCGTACTTATTACGAGGTTTACAGCTTACCGAGAACGGAGGAAGTTCCCGATGGTTACAAAGAAATATCCTTTGTCTGCCTTAGACCTGACGGGCGTTTGAATCGCCGAGTACGGTAGGGATTATGTGCAGAGCGGCAAGGAAAAGGTTGAGGGGTTGAGGACTTTCATTTCCACCAGCTTCGTCACACATTCACAAGCAATCTGCTCTCAAATGGGCAGCACCGAAAGATATGCAGGAGCTCTCGGACACGCTGATGCCAGTACCACAATGAATATCTACGCTCACGCTACAAGGGAAGCGAAGCATACCTCCGCAAGGCTGCTGGACAAGGTAGTCGGCGGTGAATAAAAAAGTTTCCCTTGTTTTCGCTCATAAGGGCAAAACAAGGGAAAATACATAAGGGTTGAGAATTACACTGGCGAAAAGCCTTGAAAATACAGAGTTTTCAGAGGGTTAAATAGAAAAATCGGAATTTAGAGGGTAAGTGAAATGAAAATAATAGCTATCGGAGCTGTGACAGCAGGCGGAAAAACAACTTTAGTAAATGCAATAAAAGATAAACTAACAAGGACAGCATCTTCACTTTGATGACTACTCGTTTGACGGAGAAGTAAATGACTTTTATAAATGGGTATCAGACGGTGCGAATTATAATGTATGGGATTTATCTCCGTTAAAAGCAGATATTGAAAAATAATAAATAGCGACAGATACGATTATTTGCTGTTGGATTATCCGTTTGCATATCAGAATAAAATGATAAAAGATTATTTGGATTGTTGTATATTTATTGATACACCATTAGACATTGCACTGGCTCGAAAAGTCCTAAGAGATATGAAAGAATCTTCTGCGGATGATATTCGTTATGAAATGGATGTATATCTGAAATATGCAAGGATAGCTTATGTACAAATGCTACAAGATATTTTACCGATATCTGATTATGTGATTGATGGTACAAAAGAACTTAAAATTATTATAAATGAAGCAGTGGAGATAATTTTAAAATGCTAAATTTCGGTTTATCGAATAATACACTTACTAAAAAGGAGCAGATTTAAAATCTGTTCCTCTTAATTTACACGCATTATCTTACCTCAAGCGATTTTCTCACCGGAATTACCGCTCACACGATTTTTATACATATTCATATCTCCCTATCGAGATATGAATTAAATTTCGATTTTATGACTTTTACGGTCTTTTCCTTATACTGCCCTCATATTTTTTATACTTCCGCCAAGCGAAACCACATTTCGAAACGATTTTTCAAATTATCAACCGTTTTTTCAAATTGCTCGACTTTTTCGTATTTTCCGTATTGTCCTCAATCAAACTCATCTGTTCGTATACGTCATTCCCGCCGACAAGGTTTGTTCCCGTTACAGACATCATTCGTATCGGCAATTTTAAATTCCAAGATTTTTACAAGCTCCATCGCCGCATTGCGTATATCTCTTGAAACATATGTGGCTTTCGAGTTTTTCTGACGGCTTATACTCTTAAATTGCGGATCTTTATCAATATTTGCACTGTCGTGCATTTCATTTTTCGGCGTAAACGTGCCGCAACACTGTCCGAGTGCATATATACTGCTCCGTACACTGACAAGGTCCTGTCTGAACGTCATACCGTTGCCGACCGATTTAACTTTCTTCTTTCGTATATTGATTTAACCGGCTCACTGTCAAGTCCGTTTGCGTATCTGTACAGCATATTCCCGCTTTACCGAAATGCCTGACAAGGATATGTTCGTCATATTTGCAAGCTGACCGATAGTTTTAACGCCTAATCTTTCAAGTTCATCACCCGTCTTTTTCCGACAAAAGCAAACTTTACCGACAGCGGATATATAAACTGTTTCCAATTTGATTTTGAAAACACAGTAGTCGCATCCGGTTTTATAGTCACTGCCAAGCTTTGCGAACACCTTGCAAAATGACACTCTGACTGAAATTGTAAGCCCTGTTTCCTCTCTTACAATTCTTCTAAGCTCGTTCGCAATCTTCACACCGTCACCGAACAGTCTTTTACTTCCCGTAACATCAAGCCAAGCCTCGTCAGGTCCGAACGACTCGACATAATCGGTGTACCGTTTATAAATATCCATAACCTGCTTTGAATACTTGTAATAC
>SCPO01000218.1_pt1 | contig 17268 bp, 27 predicted proteins | sample 6106821 | NCBI WGS metagenome assembly SCPO01 (sample SAMN10720448, study PRJNA508395) | human gut metagenome | isolation source: Participant 2 stool, 0 month | host: Homo sapiens | collected 2017 | reverse complement strand
CAATGTCATACGACATTTTCAGTTCAGAAAATACCTACCCGCATATAGTAACTATCTTGCATCTTTTGTAAAATAATACTATACTAAACATATGCAAAACGCATATCTTCGCAAGGCAAAAAAGGAGGTACTATGAAAGCCAAAAACAAATTACTCACGCTCCTTATTCTTTCTGCCAGCGCCGTTACTACTGCAGCAATTAACAAAGCAATTCAGGTTTCTGCCATTTCTAAAATCTTCTGGCTGAACCAGAACCACTTTGTTTCAAATGGCGTCTTGGCAATGTTCACTATACAAAAGAAGGAACTGGAAAACCGCTTCTACTGATTCACGACCTGGATACTATATCATCCGGTCATGAGTGGAAACAGCTCATTCCGCTTCTCCGTGATGAATACACCATTTACACTATCGACCTGTTGGGATTTGGACGTTCCGAGAAAGCGAATATGACATACACCAATTTTCTGTATGTGCAAATGATCTCCGATTTTATTAAATCTGAAATCGGCCATCGCACCAGTATCATTACCTCCGGTGAGGCTGCTTCTATCCCACTGATGGCATGTGCAAATAATCCAGATTTGTTTGATCAGATTATGGCAATTAATCCACGCAGTCTTTTGGATTTCAGCTCCATTCCTGGTAAGACTGCTAAAATGTACAAATGTATTATTGAGTTTCCAACTTGGCACACTTCTGTATCATATCGCAAGCAGCAAAAAAATGATTCTGGAGGAACTTGTCACAAAGAAATTTTTTAATCCATATTCCGTGAAATCCAGTTATGTGGACACATGCTATGAAGCTTCTCATCTCGGTGCTTCTCCTAAATCCACTTTTGCAAGCATCCGCTGCAATTACACAAAATGTAATCTGGTCAATGCTCTGAAAAAAATAGATAACAGCATTTATCTTGTTGGCGGAGCTGGTGTGGAAAATATCGAAGACCGATTAAACGAATACAAGGATTATAATTCTTCTATTGAAACCGTTCTTGTACCCAAAACAAAAGAACTACCTCATTTAGAACAACCAGAAAAAATTGCAGAACTTGTAAAAACTTATTTCTGCTAATTATAATTTATTGTAACTTTCATACGATCAATACATTTCATTTACTATACTGACTGTAATGAAAATATAGAACAGCAAAGAAAATGTTTCATGTGAAACATGAATTTTATTTTGTAAAGAAAAGGAGAACTTTATTTATGATTCAGTTCAATCACTTTAACTTCAACGTTTTAGATCTGGAAAAAAGTCTGAAATTCTACAAAGACACGCTGAACCTGGAACCGGTTCGCGAAAAGAATGCTGCAGATGGATCTTTCAAACTGGTCTATCTCGGTGACAGCAGCAGTAACTTCACCCTGGAACTCACCTGGCTCCGTGACCGCAACTAAACCATGGTATCCTGAAACCGAATTACCCTTCGCACCATGAAAAAGGTGTTATTCTGCTACGAGAACGAGGCCATGGGAATCTACTTCATTTCCGATCCCGACGGATACTGGATTGAAATTGTGCCAGTCAAATAAAAATTTAAATCATGTTCACGAAAGGTCAGAAGCAGGCCGGGGCGGTAGCCCGCTGCGCAAAATATAAGTGCTGTGTTCGGACGATGTGGCTGACAGCCGTTTGCGGATAGTCGGACTGACCGTCCGCCTCCCGAAAACGTCAGTCACCATAGCCGGACACATTGCACTTTTATTTATGCTACGCGAGCTACCGCCCCGGCCTGCTTCTGCTTTCCTGCTATTCTACGGTAATAAAAAACACAGCCAGAATGGTACTGGCAAAAAGCTGAAATTCCCGGCTTTTTATCAATACCGTTCTGGCTGATTTTATTTTCTCTAGCGGAGCCAGCAGAAGCCGGTTATCCCGGCATTCCGCGGAGCATAAATATGGGTATACGTGTCCGGCTATGCAGCGACTGGTGTTTGAGGCAGGCGGACGATTAGTCCGACTATCCGCAAACATCTGTCAGCTGCATCGTCCGAACACAATACCCATATTTTGCGCAGTGGTATGCCGGGATTACCGGTTTCGGACCTGTAGTGGGTTTTGTCTCTATATTGCTTTTTACTTCCCTATCGGTTCCTTCGACGGCATCCCTGCTTTTCTTGGATATTTCTTTGCCGTCTTCGCAATCTTATCGATCACCACCAATGACCGGTCTGCATCAGCTCCGGTCAGTTCAAAACGGATCACATCCGCAATGCTTCCGCCAAGGCTCTCGATTGCTTTTGTTCCCTGCTCCAGCTCTTCGTCAATCTTGCCGGACTTATAAGGAATAAACGCGCCGCCCACCTTCACAAACGGCAGGCAGTATTCCGAAAGTGTTGCCGCATTGGCCACGGCACGGGATACGCAATAATCATACTGTTCCCGGTATTTTGCATCCCGTCCAAAGTCCTCTGCTCTTCCATGAATGGTCTCCACATTCTGAAGTCCCAGCTGACTGATCACCTCATTTAAGAATTTGATTCGCTTATTCAGAGAATCCAGCAATGTAATCTTCAAGTTTGGAAATGCAATCTTTAACGGAATTCCTGGAAAACCTGCACCGGTTCCCACATCAATGGCAGATACCTTTCGTCCATCCTGGAGCGGAACTGCTTTTACCAGAGCCAAACTGTCAATAAAATGTTTGCTCACCACTTCTTCCAGTTCTGTGATTCCAGTCAGATTCATAACCTTATTCCACTCAACCAGCAGCTCATAGTAACGGTAAAACTGCTCCATCTGCTTCTCCGACAACACGATCCCCAGTTCCCGGGTCCCCTCCGTCATCTTATCCACAAAAACCTGTTCCATAATTCCTCCTACGTGGAAAATTCAATTTTATCTTGCTTTTAAACCCTAAGCCAGAAACAACCAGGACTGCCGCAAACATAATTTCAGTAGTTTTGGAATATCAGTTGTACGCATCTTGAACACACGTGTCCGAATGTAGCGGATGCAGTCCGATGCAGGCGGACACGTGTTGTGAGAGCAAGCGAATAACGATATCCAAAACGGAGGAAACTATGTTTGTGGCAGTCCGTTTCTTATGATATTACTTTGAATGCCGCATCTGCTCCAGGTGTACCAGCAGTACGGAAATATCCGCCGGTGACACACCGGAAATACGGGATGCCTGTCCAATAGACACCGGCTTATACAAATTCAGCTTCTGCACTGCCTCGCGCCGCAGGCTGTTCACACTGCTATAATCAAAATCCGGATCCAATTTCTTTTTCTCCAGCTTCTTAAACTGTGCCACCTGCTGCTGCTGCCGCTTTAAGTATCCCTCATATTTAATATTTATGTTAACCTGTTCTGCTGTATCATAAGAAAGCTTCGGCCGCTTTTCATCAATCTCGGTTAACATAAAATAGTCAAGCTCTGGTCTGCGCACCAGTTCTGCCAGGGTTGCTCCCGTCTTTAACGCAGTACTTCCATGACGCTCCAGAAATGCCTGCGTCTTCGGATTTGCGCCTACATTCGTCTTTTCCAGACGTTCTACCTCTGCCTGAATGTCTTCTCCTTCTGAAGCACCTTCGCATAAGTCTCGTCATCTACCAGACCGATCTCATGACCAATTCCGCGCAGACGCAGATCCGCATTATCCTGACGCAGAAGCAGACGGTACTCCGCACGGGAAGTCATCATACGGTACGGCTCGTGATTTTCCTTGGTTACCAGATCATCAATCAAAACGCCAATGTACGCCTGGGAGCGATCCAGAATCACCGGTTCCCGGCCAAGCACCTTCATAGCCGCGTTAACGCCTGCCATAAAGCCCTGTACTGCTGCCTCCTCGTAACCGGAGCTGCCATTAAACTGGCCGCCACTGAACAGGCCGCTGATAGCCTTAAACTCCAGAGACAGTTTTAACTGTCTTGCATTAATGCAGTCGTATTCGATTGCGTAGGCATTCCGCACAATCCGCACATGCTCCAGCCCCGGAACAGTACGGTACATGGCATACTGCACATCCTCCGGCAGGGAGCTCGACATGCCGCCCAGATACATCTCGTTCGTGTAAAGTCCCTCTGGTTCAATGAATACCTGATGGCGGGTCTTATCCGGGAATTTTACTACCTTATCCTCAATGGATGGGCAGTAACGCGGACCAGTTCCCTCAATCGCACCGGAAAACAGTGGGGAACGATCCAGATTATCACGGATGATCTGATGTGTTTCTTCATTCGTGTAAGTCAGCCAGCAGGAAACCTGCTCCTTCTGTACTGACTCTGGATCCGTGGAGAACGAAAACGGTACCACACGCTTATCGCCGAACTGCTCCTCCATCTTGGAAAAATCAATGCTGCGGCGGTCCGCCCGGGCCGGAGTTCCGGTCTTAAATCGGAACATTTCGATTCCATTCGCAATCAGGGAATCCGTCAGATGATTGGCCGGCTGCAGTCCGTTCGGTCCGGTGGCGTTGCTGACATCGCCATAGATACAGCGTGCCTTTAAGTAGGTTCCGGTTGCCAGAACCACGGCTTTTGCGTGGTACACCGCCCCGGAGTAAGTCTTCACACCGGTAATCCTGTGATCTTCCACAATAATTTCCGATACCTCCGCCTGGCGGATCGTCAGGTGATCGGTATTCTCCAGGGTCCGGCGCATCTGGCGGCTGTAATCCTGCTTATCCGCCTGTGCGCGCAAGGAATGAACTGCCGGCCCCTTGGATTCATTTAACATCTTGGACTGAATAAAGGTCTTATCAATATTTTTTCCCATCTCACCGCCCAGGGCATCCAGTTCCCGGACAAGATGGCCTTTGGAGCTTCCTCCGATATTGGGGTTGCAGGGCATCAGGGCAATGCTGTCGACACTCACCGTAAATACGATAGTTTCCAGCCCCAGCCGCGCGCAGGCTAATGCCGCCTCGCATCCGGCATGACCGGCACCAACTACTACAACATCATATGATTCTTCTAAATATGGCATAGTTTTATTCCTTCCAGCTTTGTTGCTATTTTCCCATACAGAATTTTCCAAAAATCTCATTGACCAGATCATCTTCCACCGCTTCTCCAATGATGGTTCCGAGCTGCTCATAGGCATCCATCAGGTCAATGGTCAGAAAATCCTCCGGCATCTCATTTTCAATACTCTGTTTTACCATGTTCAGGCTGTTTAACGCATTCTGAAGTGCCGTCTTATGCCGCACATTGGTAATCAGGACTTCATCGTTAAAATCAATGCTTCCTTCATAAAAGAGATTCTGAATCGTTTTCTCCAGTTTGTCAATGCCTGTCTCTTCTTTTGCAGAAATAGGAATGATCGTTTTTCCAGTCTTCTCCTGCAGCATTTCCTCGCTGATCACCGTTTCCAGATCGGTCTTGTTCAACAGGACCACAGCCTTCCGGTCACAGATCAATTCCATAATCTGGGCATCATTCTCATCAAGCTCCCTGGAACCATCCACCACATAGATGATAAGATCCGCCTCATCTGCTGCCACCTTCGCCCGGTTCACGCCAATCTGTTCCACCACATCATCGGTCTCCCGGATACCGCCGTATCAATAATATTCAGGCTGATTCCGTGCATGCGGATATGCTCTTCCAGCGTATCACGGGTCGTTCCGGCAATATCCGTCACAATGGCACGTTCCTCGCCAAGAAGTACGTTCATTAAGGAAGATTTTCCAGCATTCGGCTTACCAAGGATTACCGTACGGATTCCCTCAGAAACGACTCTTCCGCTGTCCGCGGAGCGCACCAGCTTTTCCATCTCTCCGGTCATCCTGTCCAGTTTTCCACATAGTTCTTCCTCATATCCGTCTAAAGAAATATGCTCCGGATCATCTAACGCCGACTCAATAAAAGCAATCTGATACAGAATCTGCTCCCGCAGATCCTTCACCTTTTTCGATACAGAACCCTTCAACTGGCTCACAGAACTCTTCACAGCATAATCATTCTGCGCGTTGATCACATCAATCACGGCCTCCGCCTGAGACAAATCAATTCGCCCATTTAAAAAGGCCCGCTTGGTAAATTCTCCCGGCTCTGCCGGACGGGCTCCATATTTGATTACTGTCTCCAGTATTTTTTTCATTACCAGGACACCGCCGTGGCAGTCAATCTCCACCGTGTCTTCCGCTGTGTAGCTGTGCGGTCCCCTCATCAGCATCACCAGCACCTCATCCAGCATCTCATCTCCATCGTGGATCATTCCATAATAGATCCGGTGGGATGGTGCCGTATTCAGATCAAACTTTCCTTTTTTTCCTGCAAAAATCCGGTTCACAATGGAAACCGCCTGGTCTCCGCTCACCCGGATGATTCCGATTCCGGAACTGCTCATGGCCGTTGCAATGGCCGCAATGGTATCTGAACTTCTGTCTTTCAGCATATTTTCCTCCGACTTGGCCTGCTTTGGCCAATCTATCAATAACCCTTAACGAAAAGGAACAAAAGGCTGCGCAATGCCTGAACGGCAATAGTAACAGCAAAAGCGGATGCCAGGTGGTGGTCAGACCACTACCAGACACCCGCCTGCTATTTCTGTATTGTGCTCACACAATTATCTGCATGGCATATTTTCGCCTCTCAGGAATTTTGAACCGTTTTATGCCTCAGTCGGTGCCGCTGTTTCTTTCTTCTCAGCTGCAGCCTCTGCCTTTGGCGCTCTGTTCTCCGCGTTTCTGTTTCTTCCGCGGTTATCACGGCGGGAACCATAACGCTCCTTTCTTCCACCTGCCGGAACCTCTTTCTTTAAAGAGATTACCACATGACGGAACGGATCCTCACCCTCACTCCGTGTCATGACATATTTATCATTCTGAAGTGCAGAGTGAATGATTCTTCTCTCATACGGATTCATCGGCTCTAAGGATACCGGATGCTTGGTCCGTTTTACCTTATAAGAAATATTCTTTGCCAGAGTCTCCAGCGTCTCTTTTCTTCTCTCACGGTAATTCTCGGTATCAAGCTTCACTCTTAAGTAGCCTTCGGTCTCCTTGTTTACCACAAGGCTTACCAGATACTGTAAAGAATCCAGAGTCTGTCCGCGCTTTCCAATGAGGATTCCCATGTCGTCACCCTCCATGGAAACCAGAAGTTCCCGATCACTGGCATTGTATGCCGTCTCGATAGAAACCTGCATACCCATAGCGCCAAACACCTGATCCAGGAATTCCTTTGCCGCTTTCTTTACTGCTTCCTCATTGATCTTTACTGCTTTTTTCGGTGCCTCTTCCGCAGAAACCTCTCCAGCAGCTTCCGGCACTGCTTTCACTTCCTCACACTTCGGAGCCGGCTTCTCAGAAACCGGAGCCTTCGCTGTCGGAGCTGCTGCCTTTGCGCTCTCTGCTTTCTTTGCGGCTTCTGCCTCTTTGCCGCCTCAGCTTTTTAGCAGCTTCTGCTGCCGCAGCAGCCTTTCTGGCCTCCTCGGCTTTTTTCGCCTCTTCTGCCTTTTTCGCTTCCACAGCTTTCTTTTCTTCCAGCTTCTTTGCCTCAGCAGCTGCCTTCTCCTCTGCCTCGCTCATCACATGGGCGCGGATGATACAGGGTTTCTTACCAAAGATGCCAAGCAGACCTGCGCTCTCCTTCTGTACCACTTCATAATGAAGATGCTCACTGGTCGTCTGCAGCTCAATCAATGCTTTTGTGATTGCCTCGTCCAATGTACTGGCAGAGATTGTAATCTTTCCATCCATGGTGCTACCCCCTTATTTATTGTTGTGCTTTTCATTGTATCTGGCAACCATATTTGCCTTGGAGGCCAGACTGCCCGGTTTTGCATCTTTATTATAATAATTGTTGGATGCTTCTACCTGTTTTTTGCTCTTCTCAAGCTTCTCAGCGCGTTCCGCTTCTTCCTTCTCCTGAACTGCCTGCATATGCTTTGCTTGCAGTTGCATTCTGATTTACTTTCTGCGGCGGAAGGCCTTTCTTTGCGCGTTTCTTGTTAGCCTTCTCAACGTTCTTACGGATCAGCTCATCCATATCTACCTTATCCAGGTAAGAATTTACAACAAGCTGCTGCAGTAACTGGAAGGTACTGCTGGCTACCCAGTAGATACCGATTGCTGCCGGGAAGGTAAAGCAGAAAAATACAGACATCAGCGGCATGGTAACATTCATGCTCTGCATCATCTGGGAGCTCATATCTTCCTCATTGTTCTTCTTCGGCTGGGTTGCCATCATTAACTTGGTGCTCGCATACTGGGTCAGACCTGCCAGAATCGGAATCAGCCATGCCAGACTCGGTACAAAGCTTCCGTTAAACGGGTTGGATGCCAGATTAATGCCAAGGAAGGTATTCATCTTCTCAATGGTAGACGCATTTGTGGAAATGACATCTGCCGCATTCGGGAATGCCTGCGCCAGATCTCCCCACTGAGCCGGATTCAGCTTGTAGAGAATATCAACCATCTTGTTGGCCAGAGCCTCACCGGTCACACCGGTTAAGTCTCCGATCGGGTTAATGCCCGTTAACGCAATATTGTGGTCGGTTGCAAACTGGAGCAGATTTGCCGCAGCCCCCTCGCTCAGGACAGACGCGGAAGAAGTTCCGGTCAGTGCATAGACCACATTCAGAAAATGTTCCTTTACCGGCATCACGTAAGCCGGAATGCAATAGATCACGCGGTACAGCGCAAACAGGATCGGCATCTGGATCACAAGCTGGAGACATCCTCCAGTCATGGATGTGCCGTATTTCTCATAGACAGCTTTTGTCTCCACGTTCATCTTCATCATGGAGTCATTGTCTGTTTTGCCCTTATACTTTGCCTGAATAGCCTGAAGCTCAGGCTGCATGACAGCCATCAGCTTGGATGCCTTCTGCTGCTTGATCGTCATAGGGAACATCAGTAATTTCACAACCAGGGTAAATAAAATAATGGATAAACCGATGTTAAGCACACCAAAGGAATTGGTGAACGTAACGAGTACATTCAGGATCCATCCCAGAATCTGGGAGATCGGACCAAGAATCGCCCCATGAACCTTCGTTAATACTAAGTAATCCAATGTGCTACCTCCTCATGTGTTACGGAACTGGATCATAACCGCCTTCTGCCCATGGATGACACCGGAGTATCCTCTTCACAGACAACCATAAACCTTTCACCACGCCATACCTGGTAAGTGCCTCAATGGCGTATTGAGAACACGTAGGCGTGTAAATACAGTGAGTTCTTACTTTCAGCGGGGACAAAAAAATCTGATACCCGCGTATCATTAATATAAGAAGCTTTTCGATCAAACCTGCAATTCTGTTAATCATATTCTCACTTCGATTCTTTTTAATGTTATGCAGTCCGCACAGGTGCATAAATGCACGCTCAATTGTCTTATAATCTGAGTCTTTTGCGGCAGCGCGCGCTACCACGATGATGTCTAATCCTTCTTCCAATGTGTCCCTGTTCAGCCGGAAACTCTCCCGCACCAGCCGGGCCAGATGATGTCTCACCACGCTGTTTCCAACTTTTTTACTGACTGAGATTCCAATCCGGGACTGGGTTTTCTCAGTTTTTCTTACATACATGACCAACTGTCGGTTGGCATAGGATTTCGCAGTCCGGTAAATTGTCTGGAAATCTGAATTTTTCTTAATGCTCGGAAATCGTTTCATCTTTTTACCATCTTATTATAATACAAAAGGCCACAATTTCTTGTGACCTTGATTCATTAAGCGGATAATTTCGCTCTTCCCTTTTGCTCTTCTTGCAGCTAATACTTTTCTTCCACCTGGAGTACTCATTCTAGCTCTGAAGCCATGAACTTTGGATCTCTGTCTGTTCTTCGGCTGGAAAGTCATCTTCATGTTGCGGCACCTCCTTTTTTACATCGCTTATTTGATTGAACACATTACGACTATTTTAATTAAACATCTTCTCAATTATATAGAATTCATGCGGGTTCGTCAAGCCTTTTCTTAAAAAAGAATCCGCAGAAAATCCACAAAAAATAAGCAGCCGCGAAACCCTGCCCACATACCAGGTGTTGATATTGTGAATAAGTTATCCACAACTTGTGGATAAGTCTGTTGATAATTTTCACAAAACGGCGAAGATTTTTCGGTTTTCATTGAAAATCAGCGGTTTATGGTATACAATGTTTCTAGATTGGGTGCTTTTGCGTATCCACAAACGGGCCCATTTTTTTCCACATGAACTGTGGATAGACTGCGGCCACAAAGATGCGGAACCGTTCCTATAGATTGATTAAATACAGGAGACTGAACGAATGTTAGAAACACTGAAAGAAAAATGGAATGAAATACTAAAATATTTAAAAGAAGAATACGACATCTCTGATGTCTCCTTTGACACCTGGCTTCTTCCGCTGGAGGTCTATGCTCTGGAGCAGCCGGGAAATATCGTAAAGATTATCGTTCCGGATGCCAATTTTCTCGGATATATTAAGAAGAAATACAGCACCATGCTGATGGTATCCATCGCAGAGGTCACCGGCATCAAGTGTGATTCCGTTCAGTTCCTTGTGGAGGAAGACATTGTTCCGGAACCTGCTGCCTCAAACCAGCTCATCCAGAACAACACGAATACGGTCAGTCCGGCTACCCTGCAGAATGCCAACTTAAACCCGAAGTACACCTTCGATACCTTTGTGGTTGGTGCCAATAACAATCTGGCCCACGCCGCATCCCTGGCCGTTGCCGAATCTCCAGGTGAGATTTACAACCCGCTTTTTATTTACGGAGGCGTAGGTCTGGGCAAGACGCACCTGATGCACTCCATCGCAAACTTCATCTTAAAGAACAACCCGAAGGCCAAGATTCTTTATGTGACCTCCGAGAAATTTACCAATGAGCTGATCGATGCGATCCGTAATAAAAACAACATTTCCACCACGGAATTCCGCGAAAAATACCGCAACAACGATGTGCTTTTAATCGATGATATCCAGTTCATCATCGGCAAGGAAAGTACCCAGGAAGAATTTTTCCATACGTTCAATGCGCTTCACGAAGCCAAAAAGCAGATCATCATTTCATCCGATAAACCGCCAAAAGAGATTGAAACCCTGGAAGAACGGCTGCGTTCCCGTTTCGAATGGGGTCTGACCGTAGACATCCAGTCTCCGGACTATGAAACCCGAATGGCGATCCTCCGCAAAAAAGAGGAACTCGAGGGCTACAATATAGATAATGAAGTGATCAAGTACATCGCCACCAACGTCAAGTCCAATATTCGTGAGCTGGAAGGCGCACTCACCAAGATCGTTGCCCTTTCCAAGCTGGAGAAAAACCGTGAGATCGACATTGAACTGGCTGAAAAAGCACTGAAAGACATCATTGCGCCGGGCGACAGGCAGGAAGTAACCCCGGAATTCATCATCCAGATCGTTGCCGATCATTTTAACCTTACTCCGCTTGATATCATGTCCGCGAAGCGCAGCAAGGAAATCGTTTACCCACGCCAGATTGTCATGTATCTGTGCCGCACTATGACAGAAACCGGCCTTCAGAATATCGGCAAGGCACTGGGTGGCCGCGACCACACTACCATCCTGCATGGTATCAAGACCATCAGCGCAGACCTGGAGAAGAATCCGTCCCTCCAGAACACCATTGACATTCTAAAGAAAAAGATCAGTCCGCAGTAGTATTTAGTTGACATAAAACATGGAGCCGCCTGCTTTCCCACTTATTCACATTTTTCTGTGGAAAAGCAGTGGATTGCATGTGGGCAGCCTGTGGATGGTTTTCAGGACAAATTTCCTCATTTTTTCACATGTGGATAACCTCCAGATATTCCAAATCATTCAGGAGAGTTTTCAACATCCTTATTCACGCCCGGAAATCCTTTTATTTTATGGGCTGAACAGACTTTTACACAAATCCACATCCCCTACTACGATTACGACGGAATTTTATTTTATATATCTTTAAAAAGACTCTGAACCGACAGAAAGGAAGTTATCAACATGAAGCTCGAATTCAAGAAAGACGCTCTCTTAAATGGAATCAACATTGTATCTAAGGCGATTCCGTCCAGAACAACCATGTCGATCCTCGAATGCATTCTCATTGATGCCGATGCCAGCGAGATCAAGCTGACCGGCAACGATATGGAGCTGGGAATTGAGACAAAGTAGAAGGTTCCATTCTGGAACGCGGTAAAATTGCACTGGAAGCAAAGCTTTTTTACGAAATTATCAGAAAATTACCGGATGGCTAGACCCCGGTTGTCATTACTTCAGACAATCGTTTTAATACCATCATTGAATGTGAGAATGCAGTATTCAATATTCAGGGCCGTGACGGCGAGGAATTTTCCTATCTTCCGTATATTGAACGTGACCAGCACATCAGTCTGACCCAGTTTACCTTAAAAGAGGCGATCCGTCAGACCATTTTTTCCATTTCCCCGAATGACAGCAATAAGATGATGGCAGGCGAACTTCTGGAAGTAAAAGATGATTTTCTCAAGGTGGTTTCCCTGGACGGACACCGGATCTCCATCCGCAACATTCAGTTAAAGGAACATTATGATAACCATAAGGTTATAGTACCAGGCAAAACTCTCTCCGAGATCAGCAAGATCCTGACCGGTGACAATGAGAAGGAAGTTCTTATTTATTTCAGCAAAAATCACATTTTATTTGAATTCGATGATACGGTTGTGGTTTCCCGCCTGATCGATGGGGAGTATTTCAAGATTGACCACATGCTTTCCAGTGACTATGAGACCCGCGTGAAGTTAAACAAGCGTGATTTCATGGATAACATTGATCGTGCCATGATCCTGATTCGTGACAGTGACAGAAAGCCTATCATCATGAATGTGGAAGATAACAATGTGAACATGAAGGTAAAGTCTGCGTTTGGTTCCATGAATGCCAATGTACCGGCCCATAAATCCGGCAAGGACATCATGATTGCGTTCAATCCGAAATTTTTGCTGGATGCGCTGCGTGTCATTGATGATGAGGACGTGGAGCTTTACATGATGAATCCGAAATCCCCGTGCTTCATCAAGGATGAAGAAGGAACCTACATCTATCTGATTCTGCCTGTAAACTTTATCAACGAAGCATAATACGGCGTTTAGAAAGGAAAATTATGGAAACCATTAAATTAAGAGACGAATATATCAAGCTGGGCCAGGCTTTAAAGGCAGCCGGTTTATGCGAATCCGGTGTCTATGCCAAGTATGCCATTGAGGACGGCCTGGTAAAGGTAAACGGAAACGTAGAGTATCAGCGCGGCAAAAAGCTCCGCGACGGAGATGAAGTAACCTTTCAGGGAGAAACCATCCGGATTACATTATGATCATAGAGTCCATTGAGCTTCAGAATTACCGGAATTACGACCAATTACATATGGAATTTTCTCCGGGCACCAATATCCTTTACGGGAACAATGCCCAGGGAAAGACGAACATCCTGGAGGCAGTCTATGTCTGCTGCACGACCAAGTCCCACCGCGGCAGCAAAGACCGGGAGATGATCCGTTTTCAGAACGACGAATCCCACATCAAGCTGACGGTGCGAAAGCGCGATGTTCCCTACCGCATCGACATGCATTTAAAGAAAAACAAAGCCAAGGGCGTTGCCATCAATGGCATTCCCATCCGCAGGGCCAGTGAGCTGTTTGGCATTGTGAATGTAGTGTTCTTTTCGCCGGAGGATTTAAACCTGATTAAAAATGGTCCGGCGGAACGGCGCAAATTCATTGATCTGGAACTGTGTCAGTTAAATAAGCTTTACGTTCACTCGCTGGTGTCTTACAACCGGGTCCTGCTGCAGCGCAACAAGCTGCTTAAAGAGATCTTCTTCCATCCGGAATACGAGGAAACACTGGATGTGGGATATGCAGCTGGTACAGTACGGGAAAGAAGTCATCCGGTTCCGGGAGAAATTTATCGGACAGCTCAATGAGATCATCTGCGAGATCCACCGGAAGTTGTCCGGCGGTAAAGAAACCTTAAAGATTGTATACGATCCAAATTCCGGCGCAGAAGAACTGGAGGCAGGACTTGCGAGAAGCCGCAGCCAGGATGTGAAACAGAAAACGACGCTTGTGGGCCCGCACCGGGATGACATTGGATTTTATATCGATGACATTGATATCCGGAAATTTGGTTCCCAGGGGCAGCAGCGTACCGCGGCGCTTTCCTTAAAGCTTGCGGAGATTGAGCTGGTAAAGAAACTGGTGCGTGATTACCCCATCCTGCTTTTGGATGATGTGCTCTCAGAGCTGGACGGGAACGGCAGAACCATCTGTTATCTGCCATCGACCACATCCAGACCATGATCACCTGTACAGGACTGGAAGATTTTGTAAACAACCGTTTTCAGATGGATAAGCTGTTCCGCGTTGTGAACGGAACGGTGACCAGCGAAAACTGACGATATACTTTTATTTTTTGACTAGGAGGAAATAACATGAGTGCAGAATACGGAGCAGACCAGATTCAGATTCTGGAAGGGCTGGAGGCAGTCCGGAAGAGACCTGGTATGTACATTGGCAGCACTTCGTCCAGGGGCCTGCATCACCTGGTTTATGAGATTGTAGATAATGCAGTAGATGAAGCCCTGGCTGGCTACTGTGACCGGATTGACGTCACCATCCATGAGGACAATTCCATCACAGTACTGGATGATGGACGCGGCATTCCGGTCGGCATTCAGAAAAAGCCGGAATTCCGGCGGTGGAGGTTGTCTTTACCATCCTGCACGCCGGCGGTAAGTTCGGCGGTGGAGGATACAAGGTATCCGGCGGTCTGCACGGAGTAGGCGCGTCTGTGGTAAATGCGCTCTCTACCTGGCTGGAGGTGCGTGTTTACCAGGATGGCAAGATTTACCAGCAGCGCTATGAGCGTGGGAAAGTCATGTATCCGTTAAAAGTAGTCGGTGAATGTCCGGCAGATAAACACGGAACCGAGGTTCATTTTCTTCCGGATCCGGAAATTTTTGAGGAGACTGTATACGATTTTGAGGTCCTGCGCATCCGTCTTCAGGAGACCGCATTCTTAACCAAGGCGTTAAAAATCACCCTGCGGGATGAGCGTGAGGAGAAAAAAAAAAGTATTCCATTATGAGGGCGGCATTCAGGAGTTTGTCACCTACTTAAATAAAGGCAAAGCAGCGCTTTACAACAATGTCATTTACTGTGAGGGAACCCGGGACGGCGTGTTCGTTGAGGTTGCCATGCAGCACAATGATTCTTATACTGAGAATATTTATACCTTCGTGAACAATGTCAATACACCAGAGGGTGGTACCCATCTGGCAGGCCTGAAAAATGCCCTGACCAAGACCATCAACGATTACGCCCGCAAGAATAAGCTTTTAAAGGACAGCGAGCCGAACTTAAGCGGTGAGGATATCCGTGAGGGCTTAACCGCTATTGTCAGCATCAAGATTGAAGAGCCGCAGTTTGAGGGACAGACCAAGCAGAAATTAGGAAACAGTGAGGCAATGGGAGCGGTAAACAGCATCGTCAGTGAGCAGCTTACCTATTTCTGGAGCAGAATCCGGCAGCAGCCAAGACCATCTGTGAGAAATCTGTTCTGGCGCAGCGCGCCCGCGCGGCTGCAAGAAAGGCCCGTGATTTAACCAGAAGAAAAACTGCCTTAGAAGGCATGGCACTTCCTGGCAAGCTGGCAGACTGCTCTAATAAAGATCCGGAAAAATGCGAGATCTTTATTGTAGAGGGAGATTCTGCAGGCGGTTCTGCAAAGACTGCCCGCTCCAGAGATACCCAGGCCATCCTTCCGCTTCGCGGCAAGATCTTAAACGTAGAGAAGGCAAGACTGGATAAAATCTATGCCAACGCCGAGATCAAAGCCATGATCACTGCGTTTGGTACCGGAATCCATGACGATTTCGATATCTCCAAGCTCCGTTATCATAAGATCATCATCATGACCGATGCCGATGTCGACGGCGCGCACATCGACACACTGATGCTGACGTTCCTGTACCGCTTCATGCCGGAGCTGATCAAACAGGGGCCACGTTTATCTGGCACAGCCGCCGTTATACAAGCTGGAGAAGAACAAGAAGATCTGGTATGCCTACAGTGATGAAGAACTGGCCCAGATCATCAAGGAAGTCGGCCGTGACAATAACAATAAGATCCAGCGTTACAAAGGACTGGGGAGATGGATGCGGAGCAGCTCTGGGAGACCACCATGGACCCGGAACGCCGTATCCTTCTGCGTGAATATGGATGACGATGTGGCATCCGAACTGGATCTGACATTTACTACCCTGATGGGGGATCAGGTTGAGCCGCGTCGCGAATTTATTGAGGCTAACGCGAAATACGTACAGAACCTGGATATCTGATGCAGCATGGGAACATGCGGCAGGAAAGCGTGACAGCGTACGCTTTCTGATGGAATGAGACAACAAGGAGAACAATATGGAACCAAATATTTTTGATAAAGTTCATGATATAGACTTAAAATCCACCATGGAGAAGTCCTATATCGATTATGCCATGAGCGTTATCGCTGCCCGCGGCCCTGCCGGATGTGCGGGACGGTTTAAAGCCGGTTCAGCGCCGTGTACTTTACTCAATGATCGAGTTGAACAACGGGCCGGATAAGCCACACAGAAAATCTGCGCGTATCGTCGGTGATACGATGGGTAAATATCACCCGCACGGTGACAGCTCTATCTATGGAGCTCTTGTAAATATGGCGCAGGAGTGGTCTACCCGTTACCCGCTGGTAGATGGTCATGGAAACTTTGGTTCCGTGGACGGTGACGGCGCTGCAGCCATGCGATATACTGAGGCACGTTTAAGCAAGATTTCCATGGAGATGCTGGCTGACATCGGAAAAGATACCGTAGACTTTATCCCGAACTTCGATGAGACTGAGAAAGAGCCGGTTGTTCTTCCATCCAGATATCCGAATCTTCTGGTAAACGGTACCACCGGTATTGCAGTCGGCATGGCCACCAATATTCCGCCGCACAATCTGCGGGAGGTGATTAGCGCTGTAGTCAGGCTGATCGATAACCGCATTAAGGAAGACCGTGATACCACTCTGGAAGAGATTCTGGAAATCGTAAAAGGACCGGATTTCCCGACAGGCGCTACCATTCTTGGTAAAGCCGGTATTGAGGAAGCATACCGTACCGGCCGCGGCAAAATCCGTGTGCGTGCGGTATCCGATATCGAGACTCTGCCAAATGGCAAGAGCCGCATTGTGGTAACAGAGCTTCCGTATCTGGTAAATAAAGCAGGCTGATCGAGAAAATCGCAGAGCTGGTAAAGAGAAACGTGTGGACGGAATCACCGATCTGCGTGATGAGTCTGACCGCCAGGGTATGCGCA
>SCPO01001318.1_pt1 | contig 17351 bp, 21 predicted proteins | sample 6106821 | NCBI WGS metagenome assembly SCPO01 (sample SAMN10720448, study PRJNA508395) | human gut metagenome | isolation source: Participant 2 stool, 0 month | host: Homo sapiens | collected 2017 | reverse complement strand
TGACATTGGGTGGTACTCCGTTGCTACTATTTGGCAAGTTCTTCTTTTGGACCGAAGTCTAACTATGCCAATGTGATGGTGGAAACTAAAGACCCCGAAGATGCAGCCGAAGTAGAACAGCAGTTTTATGAGCACATGACTCAGAACTTTCCCAATATCATTACCCGTTCGGCACTTTTTGCTTTGTCTCCGGTGCCTGAAGCTGCTATTGAGATCGGTTTTATCGGTGAAAATCCCGATACATTGACCGCATTGGTTGAAAGGGCGAAAAAAATAGCCCGCCAGTGTGATATGGTGACGGATATCCGTTCCAACTGGGGAGATAAGGTGCCCGTGGAAACCGATGTTCTCTCAACAGAAAGGTTTACGCTTGGGGATTACCCGTCAGCAGGTTGCCAACTCATTCCGTACGGCTACCAATGGTTTGCCTTTGGGAGAATATCGTGAGGGGGATGTTTCCTTGCCTATCCTGCTAAAAGATGAGGATGTGGAAAAAATGAACTTGAATGATGTGAAAAGTGTGCCTGTATTCAGTACGAAAGGAAATTCCGTGAAAGTGGAACAGGTAATCGATAATTTCGCTTTGGGTTATGATTATAATGTAGTCCGTCGCTTTAACCGCGAGCGTTGTATGATGATGCAATGTGAACCTAAACGTGGAGCCAATACGATGGCTGCGTTTAAACAGGTGCTTACTGCCGTACAAGAGCAGATGCAGTTGCCCGAAGGGTATAAAATGAAATATTTCGGTGAGCAGGAAACACAGGATGTAAGTAACGCTGCATTGGCGAAGAATATTCCGCTGACTTTCCTGTTGATTTATGTGGTTCTGCTGTTTTTTCCCCAGCAACTACCGCAAGCCGGTATTGATTATGCTTATGTTGCCGCTGGTGTTTATCGGTGTGGTATGGGATTGCTCTTGGCAAGTCATTGGACTTCTTTGCCATCCTCGGTCTGTTGGGGTTGATTGGTATGAATATCAAGAATGCCATTGTGCTGGTCGATGAAATCGGACTTCAGTTGAAGGATGGAAAGGGGGCTGTGCCTGCCGTGGTCGAGGCTACCAAGACACGTATCGTTCCGGTGACCATGGCTTCCGGAACTACTATTCTGGGTATGCTTCCATTGTTGGGCGATGCCATGTTTGCAGGTATGGCGGCTACCATTATGGGTGGTTTGTTCGTATCGACGGTACTGACCATTTTTGTTCTTCCGGTAACTTATTGTATTTTCTTTAAAATCAGAGCAGACAGATAATGAAAACTAAGATGATCTATATTATAGGTATGGCTTGTATGACCGGTACACTTTCGGCTCAGACTGTCGTGGATTATTCTACCTTTGAACAAAAGGTACTGGATTATAGCCAAACCTTAAAACAGAGTGTGGCACAACGTACAGCTATGCAGAAGGCTATGAAAGCGGCAAAACCGCTTCCCGGCTGTTGATGCAACGGGAAGCTATCAGTATCGTATTAACAAATACGAGATGGATTTTGGCGGAATGGCTGTTCCTATGGAGCACGATTCATACAGTGCCGAAGTAGGGGTATCACAACCTATTTATGCCGGTGGAAGCATCTATCACAATTACAAGGCTTCCCAAATACAAACCCAGATGGCGGATAAGTCGGTGGATTTGACAACGGATAATATTTTCTATGCTGCTGAAGCCAGTTATTGGGGAACAGCCGAAAAGAAATGTATGAAACGATGTGCCAGTATGTGCAGATTATTGAGCAGTTGACCAAAGTGCTGCAAGATAAGTACGATGATGGCTATATCAGCAAGACGGATCTCATTCAGATGCAGACCCGTTTGAAAGAGGCTGAATTGCAACGTTCCAGCAGCTACCAGTCTTATCAGGTCGCCTTGCAGAATATGAATGTGCTGATGGGATTGGAACCGCTGGCTGAAATGGATTTGACGGATTCTATTTCTACCATATTGCCTATGCCTGCCTTTATTGGAGCGGAAACAGCCTTGAATGTGCGTCCCGATTATGCTATCTCACAGTTGGATGTGGATTATCAGAAAAGACAGGTAAGTCTGGCTGCCGCCAAGTACAATCCTTCTCTTTCTATCGGTTTTAAAGAGACATGGGGAACACAGATGTTGAACATTTCGGGCGAAACTATGTTTAATAGTAATGTGTATGCCTCTATTAAATTGCCGATTTTCCATTGGGGAGCCCGCTTTAAATCGACGGCTGCACAGAAGGCTATTTTATTAAGCAAGCAGTATGCATTGCAAGATAAGCAAGACCAAATAAGCAAAGAAGTGGCGAAGGCGTGGACTAGTCTGACCGAGAATACCCGTCAGATAAGTATTGCCGAGGAGAACTGCAAACTGGCAGAAGAGAACTTGGATTTGAACACTTTTAGTTATACTGAAGGTAAGTTGACTATTTTGGATGTGCTTTCTGCACAGCTGACATGGATACAGGCATATACAAACCTTATCCAATCTTATTATGAGCAGAAGATTGCGTTGGCTGATTACAGAAAAGCAACCGGTATAAGGTATTTAGGACAGAAATAGGTAAATTCAGACCAGATTCTTATTATATAAAAAAGTCACAATAAAGCAGGTTTGGCTATCTTTGTATCCAGACCTGCTTTATTTTATTCAGTTTATGTTTACTGTAAAGCTTGTTTTAACAGTGGAAAAAAGAATAGATTACAATGAAGAAAATATCATTTTGGATCGTAATCTTTATATGTATGGCAGATGCGGCTTTGGCAGTCACGCAAGAGGGTGGGCTGTTTTATTTGCCTGAAGATACGACAACGCAACACAAAGACAGCACAGTACAGAAAAGGACTTTTTTCAAAAAGTTTCTGGACTATTTTAATGATGCTAATAAAGATAAGAATCATAAGAAATTTGATTTCAGTATTATTGGCGGACCACATTACAGTACGGATACCAAACTGGGGCTGGGACTGGTGGCGGCGGGCTTTATCGTACCGATAGAAATGACATGCTTCTTCCTCCGTCCAATGTATCTTTATTCGGAGATGTTTCCACTGTTGGCTTCTATATGTTGGGGATACGCGGAACTCATATCTTTCCGCAGGACAAATACCGGCTGGATTATACTCTTTATTTTTATTCCTTTCCTTCCAAGTTTTGGGGAATAGGGTACGATATGGGTAAGGTAGATGCCAATGAATCTGATTTAGATCGCTGGCAAGCACAAGTTAAAGCTAGTTTCCTGTTTCGGATAGCGGATAATCTATATATAGGTCCTATGGCATCTTATGATTATGTGCATGGTAAGAATATGGAACGCCCCGAACTACTGGAGGGGATGAATCTTACTACTGCTAATTATGGAGGGCCTCTTTGGCATATGATTCGCGCGATGTGTTGACTAATCCCCATAAGGGATATTATTTGAATATTACCCAGTGTTTCCGTCCTAAGTTTTTAGGAAACGATTATGCATTCAGTACTACGGATTTGCGTACCAGTTATTATCATCCTGTATGGAAAGGAGGATTGTTGGCAGGAGAATTACGCGGTACTTTTAATTTCGGTAATCCGTCATGGGCCATGATGGCGTTGTTGGGAAACTCGTATTCCATGCGTGGTTATTACGAAGGGCGCTATCGTGACAAGCATAAAATAGAGGGCAGGTGGAATTGCGTCAGCATGTATGGAAACGTAATGGTGTTGTAGTTTGGATAGGGGCCGGAACTGTATTCAATAAGTTCAGTGCTTTGTGCATGGACAGAGTGTTGCCTAATTATGGAATAGGTTATCGTTGGGAGTTTAAAAAGAATGTAAATGTTCGTCTGGACTATGGATTTGGAAAAAATGGACAGTCTGGTTTTATCTTTAATATAAATGAAGCATTTTAAAGAATTTATTCAGTGGTGTTGTGAGCCACAACGGTTGTTCGTTCTGTTCATCGTTGTCTTGGCCATTCCCAATGTGGCATTGTTTTTTACAGAACAGCAAATGACACTTTGGGCACGTATTTGTAATGTCATTCTGCCGGTATCGGTTTATTGGTTGATTATGACATTGGGGCGTAAACCTGGAAAGACTATTTGGATCTTATTTCCGTTTGTTTTCTTTGCGGCATTCCAACTGGTATTGCTATACCTGTTCGGGCGTTCTATCATTGCAGTAGATATGTTCCTGAATCTGACAACTACTAATTCCGGGGAGGCGCTGGAACTGTTGGATAATTTACTGCCGGCTGTAATTGGTGTTTTTGTTGTTTACATTCCTGCTTTGGTCTTGGGAGGTTTTTCATGGGCCCGGGGTAATCAGTTGGAATATTCTTTTATTCGTTCTCAACGTAAGTATGCCTTGGCAGGCATTGTTGCAGGAGCGTTATTGACCGTTATCTGCTATGCGACGCAACGTGATTATCAGGTAAAGATCGAAATGTATCCGGCTAATGTATGTTATAATCTAGTATTGGCTGCAGAACGTGCGGGCGAAACAGCCGGATATGCGGAAACTTCAAGGGATTTTACTTTTAATGCCAGTGCCGCACATGATGAAAACAGCCGGGAAGTTTATGTCTTGGTGATAGGGGAGAACGGCCCGTGCCTGTAATTTCGGACTTTATGGTTATGAAAGGAATACTACTCCATTACTTGATAAAATGGAGGGGGTGGTAACTTTCACGGATGTGCTTACCCAGTCTAATACTACTCATAAAAGTGTGCCTATGTTGCTTTCGGCAGCTTCGGCTGAGGATTATGACTGTCTTTATAGACAGAAAGGAATCATTACCGCTTTCAAGGAAGCAGGATTTCATACTGCCTTTTTTTCGAACCAGCTTCCTAACCATTCTTTTATTGATTTTTTGGGGATGGAGGCAGATGATTGGAAGTTTATCAAGAAAGATGCTCCGAAAGGAGCCAATATTTCGGATGACGAACTATTGTTTCTGGTAGAAAAGGAGCTAAAGGCAGGTCATCAAAATTATTCATCGTGCTGCATGCCTATGGATCACATTTTAATTATAAAGAACGTTATCCCGAATCCATGTCTGTCTTTAAACCGGATAATCTGACAGACGCCAAATATGAGAATAAAGAGTATTTGATGAATGCATATGATAATACCATCCGTTATACAGATGGTTTCCTGGCTTCTTTGATCACTTTATTGCAGAAAACAAACTCTTTTTCGGCTATGCTTTATACTTCGGATCATGGAGGATATTTTTGATGATAATCGAAAATTATTTTTACATGCATCCCCAGTCCCGTCTTATTATCAACTGCATGTGCCATTTTTAATTTGGTTGTCCAAAACATATAGAGAAAAGAAGTACATGAAGCTATATTGCAGAACCGTGAAAACCGGTGGCGGGAAATGCCTCCGTGTTTCATACCATGCTGAATTTGGCAGGGTACAGACACCTTATAGGGCAGATAGCCTATCGGTAGCAAACAGACAATATCTCATTCGTCCGCGTTATTATCTTAATGACCATAATCTTCCTAAGTCATTGGATAAGATAGGATTAAAAAAGGAAGACATAGAACAGTTCAGACGGAATAATCTTGTTTTTCCTTGATGTGAAAAAGATTTAAAATGGTTGGAGAATTATAATAGAATTACGTATTAATGATTATTTTCGCACAGCTTTGTTATTGTATTTATTACGAAAACTATTATAATTCTTTTATTATGAAAAACAAGAAAAACAATTTCTATCTGATGGGAGTGGTGTTTATAGCCATTCTCGGCGGTTTACTTTTCGGTTATGATACAGCTGTTATTTCGGGGGCGGAGCAGGCTCTGCAAAAACATTTGGGATTAGATGCTTTCTGGCATGGCGTGACTGCTTCCAGTGCATTGATAGGTTTCATTGGCATTGCGCTTTTCCGGTTATTTTGCTTCGGGGCTAGGACGTCGTAATTCGTTGCGTCTGGCTGCTTTATTGTTCTTCCTGTCTGCTTTAGGCTCTTATTATCCCGAATTTTTATTTTTCTCTAAAGGAGATACTTCGTTTGCATTGATCCTTGCTTTTAACTTTTATCGTATCACCGGGGGAATCGGTGTAGGACTTGCCTCTGCTGTTTGTCCGATGTACATTGCCGAAATTGCCCTTCCGAAATTCGTGGTAAATTGGTTTCCTGTAATCAGTTTGCTATTATTTTTGGCATGTTGGTAGTCTATTTTGTCAATTATATGATTAAAGATGGTATGCCGGATGAAGTGCTTGTTTCCGATGGTTGGAGATATATGTTTGGTTCAGAAGCGGTTCCGGCTGCATTATTTGGCATTTTATTTTGGTTCCTGAAACTCCGCGCTATTTGGCTATGACCCATCAGGATGATAAAGCGTTTTCTGTACTTGAAAAAGTAAATGGAACAGATAAGGCTAAAACTATTTTGTCTGAAATAAAGGCTGTAACTTCCGAGAAAACGGAAAAACTGCTTACATACGGGCTGACAGTTATTGTAGTCGGCATCTTGCTTTCTGTATTTCAGCAAGCTATCGGCATTAATGCTGTGCTTTATTATGCACCGCGTATTTTTGAAAAAATCGGTGGCGGTGGCGATGGTATGATGCAGACTGTGGTAATGGGGGTAGTTAATATTCTCTTTACATTGATTGCCATCTTTACCGTAGAGAAGATGGGACGTAAACCCTTGTTGATTGTTGGTTCTATTGGCATGGCTGTAGGTGCATTCTGTGTTGCGTTTTGTGATGAGTTTCAGTGGGAGGTATTCTTCCTGTTCTTTCCATCATAGTTTATGCTGCATTCTTTATGATGTCATGGGGACCTATCTGCTGGGTGTTGATTGCAGAGATATTTCCGAATACTATCCGCGGCAAGGCAGTGGCTATCGCTGTAGCTTTCCAGTGGATATTCAATTATCTGGTTTCTTCCACTTTTCCTGCCATGTATGAATTCAGTCCGGTATTTGCCTATGGGCTTTATGGCGTGATTTTGTGCTTGCAGCTCTGTTTGTGTGGAAGATGGTTCCTGAAACAAAAGGAAAGACTTTGGAAGATATGACTCGTCTTTGGAAAGAAAGAGCAAGATAAGTTGGTGCGATGCCGGAAATGGTGTCTTTCATACCGGAGAATAGAAGCCATCCCTTTCAACTTAACAAATAGAAAGTTGGACGCGAAAATGCCCTCATGCCCTCACTTTGGTTCTAACTAGTTTATAATGAACTGCTTATTAGTGATGGTATTCTGTGTTAGTGAGGGCATTGCCCTCACTAACACAGATGCTTGAAAATAAATTATTCTAACTTTATCATGTGATATAAAGTACCTTTTCTGCTGGCTTTTGGGTGAATGTTCAGTTTGCGGATAATGTGTCTGTGTTAATTTATCTTGTTGATTGACAGGTTTTTCACGCTTGTACTCTTGCAAATAATTGAAAATCTTCATGTGCGGTCAGCCTTTCTCCCTTCTTCTCTGTAGTGGCGGAATAGAAGTGACATTTAAACAACTGTTCCAAAGGCGAAATTTACTCAAATTCGGTGTTATTTTGCCAAAATACCTTACTCATTTTCATCATTCAACCCATAACGTTCGTTCTTATAAAGCAGCTGCATGGCTTGTGCAGCGAGTTGGCGGTAGTCTATGTATGCATATTTCCCTGTCTCTTATCTGTTTTCTCCCTTTTATTTTCTCACTTTTTATATGTTTGTAATTGCTTATTCACTACTGTGACTAAGTTTAATTACAGTAGTGGAAGTTAACTACAATAGTGATTAGACTTAATTACATTCGTGATTAACAGATATTGAACTTTTAATCGTCAAAGAAGAACAGTATGATACAAACTACGACACCGTTATTTATGCCGTTTGTGCAAGGAAGAAAAGCTGAAAAAACAGGGGGCTTACCAAATAACCGGTTTATAGGCTTGTGAATGTATATTAACGTGAGTTCGAAATAAGAATAAATATTATTGCTGTCCGGTAAAACACAAAAGAGCATAAAAATCCTCCTCGAAGCCCCGTAAACAGGGACTTCGGTTTTATTTTTTCAAAAAAGTAAGCCCCTAATCGAAAAGACTTGGTTCTGGTGGTGCTTTTTGCATCTCCTTTGCAAGGAAATCATTCCAGGTTTTCTCGGGATTTTCCATGAATGCGATAAAATCGACGTAGTACATGAGCATAAGTCGTACCATGGTAACAACCTGCGAGAATGCACAGTGCCTCTTGATGCTTCTTGACAGAACTGTTATCAGCAGATTTGCAATCAAGACTACCCATGTCGTGTATGGCGTATGACGCGTCCCATGAAGAAATGAAGCGGAAAATTTTGTTTTAGCTGTTTGTATAGCGACTCATGGCCCATCTGGAGGCGATAAATTTCAGAAATGTCCTCAAACGTGAACTCAAAGTTGTTGGTCAACAGCACAACTGGCTTTGTCTCGTAAAATATCTCCACCCTACGTGCCCTGGTGAGTTCCCTTGTAAGCACTTTCTTGTCTATGTGCGTCACCAGTCCTGCGGGTTGACATAAGTAATGATTCAAGTTCCTGCATTAAGGTTTTCTTCATTTTGGTCACGTAGCATACGCCTTCTTCGGTAAGACGTTGGAATTGTGCGATGTCGACGTAACCACGATCCATCGCCAAAGTGGAGTCTTTTGGCAAATGCACTCTTCAGCAGGTAATGATCGTGTTTTGCGGCGGATGTGAGCTGCACCGCAGCCAGACATGATACTCATTACTGCGGCTGTACTTTCATGCCGCTTTTTCTTGCCTGATTTCGTGCCGCCCGACACCTTTGAAGTATGTTGTCAAAGAGCTATTGTGGTGGAATCCATCAGCAACTTCCCAGTCTTTAGGCTCGTGAGTCTGCCTTATAGCACTTGGAGGGCGGTTGTCCGCTAAAAATTTGGCATACTTCCAAAAGATACGCATAAACACTTGCAAAGAACTCCTGAGGACCGCGTGATATTGGCCTCCGCAAGCGTGCTGCGACGAACCAGATAGTTCATTCCGAGGTGTCCGAGCTTGTGAGCCTCCGCCTTCATGCCTATCTCAAGTTCGCGAAGAGAATCAAAGTGTTTGAGTGCCGAACAGCATTACCACAAGATGTTGGTAGCCGTCAAAACGCTTCTAACGTTTCTCGCTTCCTTTCGTTTCGCGACTTATTTGAAGAATCTTTCTTGTCGAGTAATTTTAACACTTGACTATAGACCGGCTCCGGTAAAATGACTATCTTTGCTCATGGTTATATATTTTCGCAAAACAAAGATAACCAAAAGGGCTGATACCTCGTGAGAAGTGTCAGCCCTAATTTATTTTTTTGAAAAGTTTTACGGACAGCAATAAATAAATATATTTATAATTAGAAACATAGCGATAAAAGTATTAAATTTATAGTGCTGAATTATAACATTTTAAACGATTACCACTATGTTTCCAGAGTCTAAAGTTACAGAGATTTATTGTATGGCCGATGATTTTGCAAGGAATTTACATTGCAACAGGAAAATATATGATTAAGGATATGAAGACCATGCATCGTAACAAACCCAACCGTATGAGTGATGCAGAGATTATGGTTATTCTAATCCTGTTTCACTCCGGTGGTTTCCGTTGTTTCAAGCATTACTACAAGGAGTATGTCTGTAAACATCTGAAACACCTTTTTCCTCGTCAGGTTTCTTATAACCGTTTTGTGGAACTGGAAGAAGTATTGCTTCATGACCATATTCATCAAAAAGAGTACTGCTGGGAACTTGTACCGGCATCAGTTTCGTTGATTCCACCCCTTGTGTATGTCGTTCAAAGAATCTTGATTCATAAGACATTTGAAGGGCTTGCCGAGCGTGAAGATGTTCTATGGGATGGTTCTTCGGATTCAAGCTGCATCTGATAATCAATGACAAGGGTGAAATCCTCAATTTCATGTTCACGCCTGGAAACGTGGATGATCGGGAACCGTTGAAACAGGGTGGTTTCTGGAAAACATCAAAGGAAAGTTATATGCAGACAAGGGATATATAGGTCAGGCTCTGTTTGAAAACCTTTTCCTAATGGCATACAACTTGTTACTAAAGTTAAAATAATATGAGGAACTCACTGATGAGTATTGCCGACAAGATTTGCTAAGAAAGAGCCTTTGATTGAAACGGTCAATGACGAACTGAAGAACATCGCACAGATTGAACACTCAAGACATCGTTCATTCAGTAACTTTATAGCCAACTCCTTGTCGGCTATCGCGGCATACTGTTTTTGAAAAGAAGCCCGCCATTGAAAGTTTGTCAATGACGGACAACTTGCTATTTTGATTTTATTTCGAACTGAATGTATATTATATTGTGAATGAGTGTCTTAAGAGATGAGAATGAGGAATAAGGATGAGGGTAATGACTTTACAATGAGTGGGTTATAGTTGGAAATGAGGGCATGAGTGGGAACAACTTATAGAGCATCATTATGACATATTTAAGTATGCTCAGCATAGATGCCCCATACATTATCTTGCTGTAATGTATAAAAAAGAGCCGTATCATTACTTGGGAGTAGAGTTGATACGGCTCTTTTTATGGCTGATAAAGGGTGTCAAAGTATCCTCGGATGAAAAGTCCTTTTCCTCAAAGGTTGTGTTTTGACACCCTTTTCTTTATCAGGATGGGATTGTTTTATTTCTTTTCCCCTATTGTTTTCAGCATTTTGTACGGCTGCTTCCAACTGCTGGTCTTCACCTGCCAATGCCTTTCTGGAGTATTATAAACTTCAATGTCTGGAGAAAGTTGGTGATTTTCCGCATATTGTCCACGCATATCCATACAACCCACCTGAGGAATACCGAACACAATACTCGGGTCGATCTGGTTTTCCCACCATGGCAGTCATTGTGCCCGGAACCGAGCACCAATCAGTTTGCCTATCTTTAATTCCTTGTAAACCCATGGGAAGCCATGTTACTGTAATTGTCCTCGCATACCAATACGCAGGATGGCTTGAGCCATTTATTGAATGGGTCGCTGCCTATGTATTGTCCGCGTGAAACGCTGATATTCCTTGCCGCTTAATAAAGTGGGTTGTCATCATGTAGCCATCCGCCTCCATTGTGGCGTGTGTCTACAATAATAGCTTCTTTGTTGCGGCAGCGTCCCAATACTTCACTATATACTTCGCGGAAACTTTGACTGTCCATGCCTTTTACGTGTACATAGCCGATGCGGCCTTCGGATAACTTATCGACTATATTGCGGCAACGTTCTACCCAACGTTTGTACAGCAAGTTACTTTGTTCGCCCATGCTGATAGCTTTGATGGTGATATCAAAACGTTTGCCGGTAGCCGGATTATATATGGCCAGTAACACTTTTCTTCCGGCTTTGCCTTCCAGCAGCGGGAAGTAGTCTTGCCCTTTCACGATAGGTTTGCCGTCAATTTTCTCGATGATGCAACCGGGAGTAACATCCGTTTTTTTCACGGCAAATGGGCCTTTTGACAATATTTCTTTAATTTTAACCCGTCACCATCATAAGTTTCGTCATAGAATACTCCTAGGGTCGCTGTGGATAGTATAGGGCCGTTTGAGTAGTAACGTGCTCCGTGCGAACCGTTTAACTCACCCAGCATTTCACTCAGCATTTCCTGAAAATCATAATTGTTATTGATGTATGGAAGAAAGCGTGCGTATGCTTCGTGATAGCCTTTCCAGTCTACTCCGTGCAGATCTTTTACATAGAATTTATCTTCTACTTGTTGCCATACATGATCGAAAATATATTCGCGTTCACCATAGGGTTGGTAGTCGAAGAAAGCTTCGAATTCTACAGGTTTGGTTTCACCACTGCTGACAGTGACTTTCTTGATACCACCTTGGCTGCAAAGGAACAGATTCTCGCCTTTCTTATCAGGAAGCAGGGCTCCGCCACCGACTTTTTTCATGACGATTTTAGTCTTGTTTTCTTTAAGATCGTGTTCCCATAAATCATATCCGCTTTCGAAGGCTGCTTGATAATATAGTTTGTCACCCTTCGGAGTTAATACAGCATCTCCCAATCGTGAAGAATTTACAGTCAGACGAATCACACGGTCACGGCTGTTTTCAAGGTCGGAAACCAGTGGCTTTACTTCTTGTCATCTTCTTTCTTGGAGTCTTTCTTTTTATCTTTTTTATGATCGGCCTTCTCCTTCTCTTCACTCTTCTCTTTGTCTTTCTTTTCCGAGTCTTCCAGTAAGGCAAGTTCTTCCTTGCTCATTCTGAAACGGTCGTATGCGTCCAGGTCGAAGAACATGATATAGATATCCGCTTCAGCACCCCAGCTTCCGTGACTGCGGAATCCTGCGCGGTCACTTTCCCAAATCATGGCTTTTCCATCCAATACCCATTTGGCATTGCCGTCACTGTATCCACTTTCGGTCAGATTATGAATTTCTCCGTTACCAGATGCGTTGACCAGTGCAACATCCTTGTTATTCCATCCGCCAATACCTATGTAGTTGGTAAGAATCCATTTGCTGTCCGGACTCCATTGATACCATTGGTCGCCGTCACTATAAGAATATTCGTACTTGCCGTCCATGACGGTGCGTACAGCTTTTGATTTCAGATTCAGAACACGGATGGTAGTACGGTTTTCAAGAAAGGCTACTTCTTTACCGTCAGGACTGTATTGAGGTTGGAATGAAGTGATATCCGAATTGGTCAGTCCTCTTTGATATCGGTTGCGTAAGCGAACTGTTTTTCTTCCTTTTAGCTAGACTGGTTTGATAAATCTGCCATAATCCGTTTTTCGGCAGCGTAAACAATACTTCTTCCGTCCGGAGAAAAGTGAATATCGCGTTCCTGTTGCGGAGTATTGGTGATTTGTTTAGTAGTGCTGTATTCTGTTGATGTGACATATACATCTCCGCGTAGTACAAAAAGCAATCCAACTGTTTTATCCGCTCGCTGACGCGATGAGATCTTTGTCGTTCTTGTCGGTGACAATGGAAATCTGAACTTTTTGCGGAATGGCACCTTCTTTTACCGTGTAGATTTCGCCATCATATCCATAGCATAATGTTCCATTGGAGGCGGCACTCAGGAAGCGTACCGGATGTTTGGTATGGTTGGTAATTTGTTTGGATGTATTACCGTCAATATTACGTTTGAAAATATTAAATGAGCCTTTTTCCTCACTTAAATAATAGAATGATTTATCATCTGAAGCCCAAACGGGAGTGCGGTCCTCACCATTGAAAGCAGTTTGTTTGCGAAAGGTACGGTTTCCATTCAGAGAACACAGCCAAATATCGCGGGTAATGGATGAAGTGTGATGTTTACGCCAAGGGTCTTCATATCCTTTTTTGTCATGGTAGAGTAAAGTATTGCCTGTATGATTGATACTGATATCTTCCATCGGCATGGAAGAGAAGAGGATGGGGCGTCCGCCTTCGGTATTGACTTCATATACTTGTTGGAATTGTCCGGAGGGGAATTGTGCGTCTTCTGCTGTTGGCATTATATTGGCTAGAAACAGAATGTGTCCGGCATCTTTATAAGCCACCGGTGTTTCATTACCCGAATGGGTAGTTAATCTTTTGGGGATACCCCCTTCCTTGTTTACCTCAAAAATATCCATACTTCCCATTCGGTCTGATGCGAAAGCAATTTTTTTTCCGTCAGGGCTCCAGATGGGTTTGGTGTCGTGGGCAGGGTTGGTTGTAATCTGACTGGCCCTGCCGCCTGTAGAGGGTACTGTGTAGATGTCACCTTTATAGGTGAATGCGATGGTGGTTCCATCCGGAGAAATGGCACAATAACGCATCCATAATGGATTGTCCTGTGCATACGTGGAAATTGACAACAAAATTGCCGCCACACCTAGTAGCTGTCTTTCATGTGGATAAAATGTTGTGGTTAATACTAAGTTATTTCTTTTTTTTCAGGAAATATCCTCTGATTCTTTGCATGATCTTGATACCGGTCCGTACTCCGTCATAAACGGCGATTCCTGTATTGATATGTTGCATAATGCCTTCTACGCCTCCTTTGTGTTCTACAGGCGCAAAAAGTTCATGTATGGTTTGTACCATTTCTTTTAGCTTGCTGTACTTCTTCCAACTTCTCAGCTTTTCGTTGTGCTATCACTTCCAAAGTGATGATGGGCGTTTTATTAGGAGTATTCTCTCTTCATAATCAGTTGTCATTTAAAAGCAAGTTGGCAAGGAAATTTACCATAGGCTGAACAATCAGCCGTTTGCGGAATAAAACGATTAACAGAATCAGCAGAATAATGCATCCGGTAATGATTCCATAACTGGCCATAAGCCCGCCTACATGAGGTGCGAGTACATAGGCCAATGTAAATGATAAGTAGAAAAGGGCGATAATACCTAATATCAATAATATAAAGACAAGGATGAGGGTTGATATCAGTATAGTAAGTTTTTCTACTAAATGTAGTTTTACATAATCCTTTTGTAACTCTGCGTACTTTTTAAGCTCTGCCAGAAGTTGTTGCAGATTATCTATATTTTTATCGTTTGCAAACATGCGTGGAGTTTTGATTTAAAAATTATTGTCATTCCGGACTTGTATCCGGAATGACAATACACTTTTGTGGGCGTTGCTTATTCTTTTACCTCGGCTGCAATTTCATCGACCAGATTTTCCATATCTGTGCGACTTAATTTGATACCTCTTTTACGTAAAGCATCAGCAATTTTGCTACGAGTGTCTTCTCCGCTTTCAGGAGCAAATAAAATACCGGCTGCTGCACCAACTACGGCTCCGCCTAGGAATGCAGCTAAAATACTTAATCCTTTCATAGTTTTTTGTTTTTTGTACCTTACAAATCTAACAAATAAAACTGAATGTTGTTGTTTATTTTGTCTATTTTTGAATAGAAATTGGAGATTCTTCTCTGATTAACTAAATTTAACTCCGTTCTTGCTGTGAAAGCTGTTGATATATTGCTACTTTGCACCAATATAATGGAATTAAACTAGAGTATTAATTTATAAAAGATTGAGTAATCATGAAAAAATTAGTTGTGTTGGGTATGGGATTGTGCGTAGCCTTGGCATTTTCCTCATGTAAATCTAGCGAAAGTGCTTACAAGAAGGCTTATGAAAAGGCAAAACAACAGGAATTGGCTGAAGCTCCTGCCGATCAGGTAGAAGCGACTCCGGTTGAAGCTGCTCCGGTAGTATCTGCCCCCGTGACAACTGCTCCTGTTGCCGGTCCGGTTCGCGAAGAGAAAGTAGAACTGGTTTCAGGTGACGGCTTAAAAGCATATAGCGTAGTATGTGGTAGCTTTGGCGTGAAAGCGAATGCGGAAGGTCTGAAACAATATTTGGATGGCCAAGGCTATAATGCCAAAGTGGTTTATAATGCTGAAAGAAATACGTATCGCGTTATAGCATCTTCATACGATGACCGTGCGGAGGCTACTCAGGCAAAGGAGGAATTTAAGGCAAAATATCCTAACCGTGACGATTTCCAAAAGGCATGGTTACTATATAGAGTATATTAATGATTTCTTTTTGGTAAATTAAGAAGAAAATATAGTCTATTTTTCTTTATTAAAAGCGGCAACTGTGAAGTTGCCGCTTTTTTTTATAGCTTTGCCGGTTCTAAACAACAATAAAAACTAAGGGTATGAAATATTATGGCAGATTATCGGTCGCTGCTCTTTTGGCTATAGCACCGCTGTATGGCTTTGCCCAGGAAAAGGTGGTACCTATAAAATACGGAGATATGGATCAGTGGATAATCCGTAAGGTTCATGAGTCCGGTGTTATAGGCGGCAATACCAAACTTCTTTATGAGATAGGCCCTACAAAGGAAATAGATGGTAACAAACCTTATAAGAATATGGGAGGGTCTCCTTGGGGAACCTCTAATGTGATGGCTAAGGTAGTGGGCATTGTTAAAACAAATAATTCTGTTTACAGGGACAAACGGGACAATGGATATTGTGCTCGTCTGGAAACGCATATAGAGAGCGTCAAGGTATTGGGAATGGTGAATATTACTGTATTGGCAGCCGGATCCATTTATTTGGGTGATATGTTGGAGCCGATAACAGGAACCAAGAATGCTGAGAAGAATATGAATTGGGGAGTTCCTTTTACCCAACGTCCCAAAGCTGTCCGTTATGATTATAAGGTAAAGATGTCTGGTGAGAAAGATCGTATCCGGTTGACAGGCTTCAGCAAGAAAGGTCAGGTGGCAGGGCAGGATTGTGCGATAACTGTTTTCTTTTTGCAAAAACGTATGGAGGACGCTGAAGGAAATATTACTGCGAAGAGGGTAGGAACTATGGTGGTGAAGTATGATAAGGACTCGGATGGTTGGGTGAATGGTGCTACTTATGAAGTGCTGTATGGTGATATAACCAAGCATCCGTCTTATGATCATGAAACGATGGGGTTGAGAGAGCGAGATTATACTAGAAATAGTAAGGGAGAAAGTGTCTTGATTAAAGAAACAGGATGGGCGGAGGCCAATGAGAATCCTACCCATGATAGATACTGCAATTTTCGTCCAGTCATGGGGAGCTTTATCGGCCTCCCGGAAATACGCTTTGGGTTGACAATGTGAAGCTGGTCTATGGAAGATAAGTAAATGCTTTTGTTTGTGTACTGTTGCAGGTGCAAGATATATATCTTGCACCTGCAACGTAAGTATCGGCCTCGTGCGTGTTTTTTTCCCCTCTTTTCCTTCCTACCTTTGTGGCTTCATTATAATCTTAATCCATTATGTGTTCAGTATTAGAATTTTCTAGCGCAAGTGATCAACTACGTACTCTCTTTCCGAGTCTAACCATTTTGATTCTGTTCTTTTTTATTTGATGGCGGCCGTCGTTATAAAGTTTCGTCTTCCAGCCTTGTATCCATTCCCCAGGACCTTACTCCCTTTAGGTCTTGGCCTTTTCCGCAGCAGTCCTTTTTGGTCTTATTACCTTTATCCTCAAGGTTGTAATTTCCATAAAGGTATTGACGGTCTTTGTGGCGAGGTCATCCGACACACAGGTTCCTGCGTCAGAGCAGAGCTGTCATATTTTCCCGACCGCCCCCTGTAGCAGGTTGCATATCCTTATCGGTGCGACGACGAATACCGTCTGGAATGCCGTCGTCTGAATCGCGGTTCTTTCCTCTTGAAAAAGGAGGAACGGAAGAAGGATTTTCTTCAAATTTCCTGGAATCGCCTGAATGAGCTGCTTACTGTTAAAAGTATCGGAAAACAGTTGAAAAGTAATTCCCATTCTATAAGCCGTGCAGTTTTATTTTGATAACTTTGCCACATAATAAAAGTGGATGTACAGTGAAAGAACCGGTTATTACCCTTACTTTGAAGAGTACGAAGAGTTGCGCAAGGAACATGAATGCCTTGAAAAGGAGCATGGAACTTCAGAGAAAATACGAAGCCTCTTTTGCAGGAG
>SCPO01000540.1_pt1 | contig 17362 bp, 20 predicted proteins | sample 6106821 | NCBI WGS metagenome assembly SCPO01 (sample SAMN10720448, study PRJNA508395) | human gut metagenome | isolation source: Participant 2 stool, 0 month | host: Homo sapiens | collected 2017 | reverse complement strand
ATTTGGCTTGTTTTTGTGGTGGATATGGCCTGCAGCGGATTTTGATGTGAAGACGGTGGATTATAACATGTTGACGCGGATTCAGGAGAAGATATGGAAGGTGGCTCATGGCGGTATGCTGGGACTTTTTCTGGATCGCGGAATGGAGAAGCTTGTGTTGTATCCGCAGTATCTCCTGTATGGAGCCGGGGAAGGCGGATTTGACCGGTTTACATTGGCTAGTCAGGTGAATGAGATTCATTGCTGCCTGTTCAGCGTGATGTTCTGTTATGGTCTGATTCCGACTCTATGCCTGCTAGTCTGGCTTGGGCGGAAACTGCGGTACGCAGATGCGGCTATGGCTTGTGCAGTGGTGGGGCTTCTGGCGGAGAGCTTTTTCCTTGTGAATTACCGGCAGCCGATGTTTTGGATGATACTGTTGTATGGGAGTGTGGTGCGTATGGATGGGGATGGAGACCGAACATCTGTTCCTGTTGCAGAATAAACTGTGAAAATTAGTAGAAGGATGACTGTGGGGTCATCCCTCCATGTTACGTTTACATATTTTGGTAGTAATGTAAGTGTAAGCTTAATAGAGATTCTGTTTCATTATTGTGCTTAATTTCATTTCATTGAACTGCGGGATGGCTTCCAACGTCCCGTCAAACAGTGCCTCATAGATCTTTTTATCGGCTCTTAACTGGTATTTTTCCAGGGATTTGATAATGGTAGAGCCTTCTTCTGTTTTTAATAAAAAGCTGATTTCGTCATTTCTGAAAATATCGTCTTTTAATAATCTGGATTCATGCGCTGTTATAATCAGCTGCGTATTTCTTGTTTTCGCCATTTCTAAAAATAAACCTATGATTTTTGTGGTCATGGCCGGGTGCAGGCAGCGATCGATCTCATCGATAACATAGATATTATCATTTGAGATCTGGAACAGGATTTCGATTAAATCCAGTAAACGGGCGGTTCCGTCGGATTCTTCGTTCAGGCGGAAATAGATGCCGTTTGTCTCATGGCTGAATTCGATGGTTCGAATCGTGATAGTATCGTCCTGATCAATTTCAAAGGTATAAAATTCTTTATATGCACGTGCAACGATGGAGGGATGTCTGTTTTGCCCTTCTTTTTTTATGCGGGCATTGTCTTTCTCTAGGTTTGAGATTATCTTATTATAGATATCTTCCGGTATCTTGTTTTTACGATATCAGTGGGAACTTCGACAATTCGAAGGTTGGTGATGCCGGTTCCTAAAGCATTTAATAATTCAGAGATTTCTTCCAGGTTTGAATTTTTGAAGTAAGGGTATCCGGTTAAGACACCTTCCGGAATACTGATATTTAGTTTTATGGCGAACCATAGGAAGATATCATTCAGGATACGCAGTTCTTTGTAATCCTGGAACATTTTCCCTTTTCCCATGTTTATGATGGTGAGGAAAGGTGTTCGTGATCGTCGATACTGTCTTCCCCGTAGTTCTTTAACTTAGCAATCGTTTCTTTTCCCTTAAAAGATTCTCCGACATGGAATTCCTGTGTGTTGACATTTCGCAGAAACAAACATTTCTTAATACCGGAAGCGGTAAGTTCATAAAGCCATTCTTCTTCTATACATCCACTATTTAATACAGCTGAAAACCCATAAATAAATCTTTTTTCATTACAAATCAGTTCCAGTTCGAATACAGATGGTTTTAGCCGGTTTTCTTCTTTCAGCCGGTAATACTTGTTTGAAAAACCTCTGGGAAAACCGTCTTCCACGGTATCTTTTACAAAGCGGATCGCATCGATCAGATTCGATTTTCCGGAGGCATTGGCTCCAAACAGCGCCTCACATTTTACAACTTTTAAGCGGCGGTTGACGTATAGCCGATCAGAAAATTTACGGGCTTTGCCCGCCTCCAGGGAAAGTTCTTGGTTTCCATCAAAGGATAGAAAGTTAGAAACAGAAAATCGTATAAGCATCTTGTGGTCCTTTCTTTAATATGATTTGGTAAAAGTGTACACTAAAAAGACGAAAAAGTCAATTTTTAAGATTTGAAATTGTACAAATACACGCCATTAAAAACATATAAGACGGTAAAATCGTTTAAAACGAAAAACATGCTTGCCTTTTGAATATGAATGTGATACAGTTTTTTGTAAGATATTAGCACTTGCATACTTGGAGTGCTAGAATGACGGCTTGATGTGCAACTGCGTTCGGTTCAGTACGTTTAGTAAGGACAATGCAGGAGCAATCTTTTGATGAAAAGGGGGACGTAAAATGGTAAAGGATACTTTCAAAACAGTAGCTGCAACACCAGGAAACAGTAATTGGGAAAAACTAACAGAGCGAAGAGCGAGTTTGTACTCTAGAGAGGATGATGTGCGGAGTCCGTTTGCGAGGGATTATACACGAATCTTACATTCCTTGGCATATAGACGTTTGAAACACAAAACGCAGGTATTTTTTAATATTGACAATGATCATATTTGTACAAGAATGGAACACGTTGCACATGTCGAATCAGTTAGTAATACTATTGCAAAGAGTTTAGGCCTGAATGATGAGTTGACTAAGGCGATAGCTATGGGGCATGATTTGGGACATGCTCCGTTTGGACATCAAGGAGAATTAGTTATTAGAGCGTTGAGTGAAAAATTTTTAAAAGAGGACTTTTGGCATGAGAAAAATGGTTTGCGGTTTGTGGACAAGATTGAGTTGCTGGAAGATAATTATAAAAAAAGTAGAAATCTTAATTTGACGTATGCAGTTCGCGATGGAATCATATCACATTGCGGAGAGGTGGATGAAAATGGATTAAAGCCCAGGCAGGAATTGTTTGACTTAAACGAATTTACAAAAGCAGGAGAATACCAGCCGGCAACATGGGAAGGCTGTGTGGTAAAATTATCGGATAAGATTGCATATATTGGAAGAGATATAGAAGATGCGATTAATTTGGGATTTCTTGATGAGAAGACAAAAAATGATTTGCTGAAAATGGCAAGAGCTAATGACGAAAACGTCTTAAATACAACAGTGATTATGCATAATTTAATCATTGATGTTTGTGAAAATAGTTCACCAGAAAAAGGAATATGCTTGAGTCCTAAATTTTTAGATCAAATTAATATGATTAAAGATTTCAATTACACGCATATTTATGGGCATGAAAGACTAATTCCGTTTAAAGAGTATTCGGAGTTGGTTATTAATCAAATTTTTACGGTTTTGAAGAGTACCTATGACGGCAAAAATTCGTGGAGCGAGATAGAAAAAAACAAGAACTATTATCCGCTTCTAATGGATTCTTTTGAGAAATGGTTAGCATGTTATTGTTGCAAAGATATTATACCGGAGGGAGAGTTGAAAGATATTTCTTTGAATTGTGAGAATGAAAAAATATATGGTGTATTGGGCGATGAGAAAACATATATTCGTGCAATATTAGATTATATTTCGGGTATGACGGATCGATTTGCTATAAAGGTATTTAATGAGTTATTAACCTATTAAATTGTGGATCAGCTTTTTTCAGGAGGTATCCTATGCAGAGTACATTAATTCGTTTTACGGACAGTAAGTTTGCTGATTCTTATAGGACAGGAGATTTGTATCTGTCATCCATATCAAGTTTTTGGGATCTTACGAAGGGTAGACTGCCATATGATCCAGAGCTTGTTAAGCTGCCGGAGGCGGAGATACGAAAAAGATTAAAGGAGAAAGGTGCAGCGGAAGGAAGACAGGATTTTTCGGAAGGTGTTATGGCACAGATACCCAGAGATAAAATTTCTCAAGTATTTGGCGATATGAGAGATCATGTAGATCATGTTATACATGATGTGCGTTTCAGATTATCGGCATATAAATATTGCAATATCCTTTGTTTTTTCAGGATTGATGCGGAGGATAGTTTAACCGGTTTGCTGGACGAGGAGAATGTAAGCTATCTTGCGAAAGACATGGGAATTATGATTACACCAGAAGAATTGACGTCTGATGCAGAGCTGGGGCGGAGCTGGCTGATAGGGTGAGCTTTAAAATGCTGCGTTGTCACCGCATCTGACGCATACAGTGCAGCTTCCATCCGTTTCTATGAATGACTTTGGTGATACGGTTATAGTGATTAAGAATGAGGTGGAGTTTCGAAGAAGAATCATAGCTGCTGTGAAGCAGTTGGGCGATCATTGTATCATGGGAGATATTCGTTATCATGAGTTGGAGGATAGAGTGGATCCATCCACATTAAGTAAGCATTGTGTTTCATTGGTATCATCCGGATGCGGTGATAATAAAGAATTCAGTAAAAATGGCTTTCGGAGAATGGAACATTCGATGTTTCTATGCTTGATGGAATAGAGGATATTTATTGGAGAGGCTGTCTTGATAAATATGATCGATTTGCAAAGCAAAAGGAATGGAGAGTCTGCTGGCTGCCTTCAGAATTGAATTATGAAGCGAAAATACTTCATGTGGGATCACTGGAGGATATCATAGACATAGTACCGACAAAAGACATTAGAAGGTATTTACTTAAAAAGTATTCCGGATATGTTCCGGGAATAATAACAAATAATAGAAGAACCATAGCTGGGACGGAAAGCTACGGGGCATTTAAAACGCGTATGAGGGATATAGATGGTACAGGAGAATTTGTGGTGGAAATCGGATAGAAAAAACACCGAGACAATCTTGAAAGTTTTCTGGTAAAGAACCGAACGGAGACGATAGAAGTGAGTATATTTGATATATAAAGGCGATGGCAGGAATAACAACAGATACAAGAGGACCCCGCATAACAAAGGATCTTTTTTTAAAACCAAATGATTGGTTCGTTTTAAGTTCGTCTCATAGAGTGCAATGGGGTATTAATAAGGTATTGTGTCCAAATTGAGAGTTTGTTTTGGGGAATGCTTGAAGCTGACGGGATGTTCTTGTTTAAATTGTCGTTGTATGTTATAAATAAATCACAAGTATAACAACACGTGACAAGGAGAAAACCAACATGTACGATTATTTAATAGTAGGCGCCGGTCTCTACGGTGCCGTATTCGCCCATGAGGCGAAGAAAGCGGGCAAGAAGGTTCTGGTAATTGACCGCCGTCCGAATATTGCAGGAAATGTGTATACAGAGCCGATGGAGGGCATCCAGGTTCACAAGTATGGCGCACATATTTTCCATACGAATAATAAAGAGGTCTGGAGTTATGTGAACCAGTTCGCGGAGTTTAACCGTTTTACAAACTCCCCGGTGGCGAATTATCACGGCGAGCTGTATTCCCTGCCGTTCAATATGTATACGTTCAACAAGATGTGGGTGTCGTGACTCCGCAGGAGGCAGCGGCGAAGATCGAGGAACAGCGCAAGGCAGCAGGCATCACCGAGCCGAAGAACCTGGAAGAGCAGGCGATCAAACCTGGTTGGCACGGATATTTATGAAAAGCTGGTTAAGGGTTATACAGAGAAGCAGTGGGGAAGAGAGTGCAAGGATCTTCCATCCTTCATCATCAAGCGTCTTCCGGTTCGTCTGACCTTTGACAACAACTATTTTAACGCCCTGTATCAGGGAATTCCGGTGGGCGGCTATACGAAGATGGTTGCCAATCTGCTGGACGGTATCGAGGTACGGCTGAAAGAGGATTATTTTGAGAATAAGGCTGATTGGGATGCGATGGCAAAGAAAGTAGTTTACACTGGCGCGATCGATGCGTATTTTGAGTATTCGTTGGGCGTTCTGGAGTACCGTTCCGTGCGCTTTGATACTGAAGTGCTGGATATCCCGAATTTCCAGGGCAATGCGGCAGTCAACTACACAGATGCGGAGACTCCGTGGACGCGTATTATCGAGCATAAATGGTTTGAGTTTGGCAGGATGCCGATGGCAATGACCTGCCGAAGACGGTCATCAGCCGTGAGTACAGTTCTGAGTGGAAGTTAGGCGATGAGCCGTACTATCCGGTCAATGATGCGAAGAATGGCGCGCTGTATGAGAAGTACAAAGAGCTGGCCAAGAAAGAAGATAAAGTGATCTTTGGCGGCCGTCTGGGCGAGTATAAGTATTATGATATGGATGCGGTGATTGCTTCGGCGTTGGAGCTGGTGAAGAGGGAGCTGTAGGGATAGATACTATTTATGGATACACCAAGAGAGATAATAACTCTATTGGTGTATCCATAAATTAGTGAATTTCTATTCTTTTAAACGCCGTAGTCCACCTTTACGCCGTAGTCCGAAGCCGTGAAGATAGATTTCAGGCATATTGATTCTGCCATCGGTTCCTTTTAAAATGATACCAAGAGCTAGAAGAAGATTCATTAATTCGTCTACGTTGCTGACGGGGGGCTTGTTTTCAGATTCTGCATTTAAAAGAGCTTTTAGTCTCTTTTTAAAGTCATTGAGGGGCATTAAAAGTGTGCCGCCTTCTAGTACATTTTTTAAGTTTTCAATCCAAGGGTAATCCTCTTTTAATTCGTCAACACGGTCGGCAGAAACTTCCTGGATGGCGCCTTGAATGGAGGATGGGGTTAATAGTGCAAAAGAGGATGAGCTTTTGGAACTTTCTGTCCGAAGCATGGTTTGCGCTGCACATGCATAACATTTTAGGAAAGATCTTGGAGCAAGATCCCCGTTTGCGTCCTGTAAATGATTGGGAACCCAGGAATAGCTGTCGCCTTTTTTGGGGGATGATCCCATGTAGCGCCCAATTAACTTTATAATAAAAGTTTTTAATCTTTCTTCATCTTCAGTTGGAAGATAACCAATGGCCTGATTTTCCTGAACCAATCCTGGAATATCTGACATATATGCAAGCATTTCCTGAGTTTGTTCGGTTGTTTTGGCATTGGAAAGACGTCGGATTAATAAGCGGTATAAGGACAGTCTATTCCAACTCAAGTCAATTTGCCGGCTTCCAAGTTTGGATGCATCAGGAAATTGGAGGCTTTCTGAATCACGCAAATCAGTACGGATAAATATTTTGGATTTTAATCTTCGCCAGCGAGTGCTGACAGAGAACCAATAGGTGATTAATGTCCGTATATAGGAATATAAAACATTATGTTCTGTACTTATACGATCGATTTGATCATAGGCAAAGATAATCCACCGGTTTTCCTGAAGAAGAAATTGATCAATTTCATCTAAAAAAATCTCCCAGTTTTCCGAGTTCTGCTGATAGAGAGGAATCCATTTACTTGGAGCTTTTAAGGCGTTTTTTTGCTGCAATAATGTGAGTTCCTGCTCGCTGAATAGTTCTTTAGCAACTGCCAAAACTTCCTCTGTGCTGTTTTTGAAAAAATAATTAAATAACTTTATAACGATTGAACCAATCCAAAAAGCCATGGTATCATTGTCGTCTTTTGATTTTTTTAAAATTGTCTGATTAGGCATGGTAAAGTCGTCAATTGCATATCCGATTAGAACATCCGTATTTTCGTAATTGGGTTGACCAAAAGGTTTTTTTTCTCCTATGACACGTCGAAATCCGTCTTCACCGGTAAAGGTTTTAAATATTCGTGTTTTACCAGCTCCGCGCCCGCCAACAATTAAAAATTTTGAAGGATCTTGTAGCTCCTGGTATTGTTTAACTTGGAGAAAACTTCGGATATCTTCTGTTTCATATTCGGTTGTTCCTCCAAGCTGCTCAAAAGTTTCCAGTAAGATTTTTCTATTCATTTAATTCAGAACCTCCCATTGGACTTTCTCCAAATTGTTCCATAATCCGGTAGGCCAGCTCTTTATAGGACCAATCGGATAATTGCTTTTTTAATTCAACGACTTTTTTTCCATCGTAAAGAGGGATATCCCCGGCTAAAGTAGCTGAATAACGGATAAAAATTGGATCGTGAGCTTCTCCATGAGCGTTGAGCCCAGGCTGAATATCGTTATCGTAATAATTGGTACAAAATATTTCATAAGATTTAGCTCTGAAATTATCTTTTTCTTCTTCAGACACAAGACCATTAAAGCCGCAGCCACTATCGACGATGATTGCAAATGGTTTATCTGTCTGGCTGGTTGCGATGGTTCGTACTGCCTGCTGGATTCCAAACCAGGATTGAAAACTATCTTTTCCAAAAAGCACAACCCCATGAGGAAGCTGGGCAGTAACGATACCAGCCATATCATGAAATCCTGCTCGGGAATCAATCAGAATATAATCAATTCCTCCATCACTCTCCAAAGCACTGTAGCAGTCTTTTAAAAGCTGAATAAAAAGAGCTTTTAATTTTTCTCCGTTTAATTCCTGAGTATCAATGCGGGCTAATTTTAATAAGAATTCATCATTTAACTGACCACCACTTACTAAATATAATTTTCCCATATCGCTATCAATATATGAGGGGCTTATAAGGGGAATGATATATTCGGTCATGTCAATAACCGCATTTTTATCCATGTTTTTTAATTGGAGGTAATCGACAGTCCCTTTATTTATAAGGCCCTCATCATCTGCTGGGAAAAAGAAGGTTGATAATCCGGGGGCTTCTAGATCCGTATCAATCATTAAAACATTTTTATGTTGTCGGAGAAGTTCAAATGCAACTGCAGTCAATGCAGTAGTTCTTCCCATTCCGCCTTTGTATGAGTAAAAAGTGACAATTTTAGGAAGTGTTTTTACTGCCAGGCTGTGTGGATTCATAGGACCATGCGGAATTTTCATTTTGTGAACACTGAATCCATGCTTTTTTTGCAATACCGCGTTCTATAAGATACCATTTGGGAGAGGTGGTTGTTGCTGGGGGATTGGGATCTTCTATACGAAGTTCGCGGATCTTTTTAAATAAATCTTTGGTCCATTCTTCAGCATTTTCAATAAAAGTGTACCACTAAAAAAAGAGCCTAAGGTTTTTGCTAAAGTGTTGGTGATAGCTCGAAGCTCGTCTGAATCGATTTTCGGTTTTGATTTAGGCATTAAATATATAGAAATTTGCCCTTTGGCATCGCGTACAAGAGTGATTTCTGTTAACTTAGCATAGGAACTCCATGCAAGTAGCTGATGTTTGGCTGTATTGAGAGAATTTTCAAAATTGATCATTTTAATAGCCTCCATTTATACATGAATCAATCCATCAATTATCATGTTTATGATTGTTTGCTCCATGTTTTGGGCGAATTTTTGGGCATCATCCATATCCTTCTTGTTTATATGAAAACATTTTTGATATCGTCTTTGAGGATGATCTTTGGCCAGTTTTGGTGGAAATGGTGTGGCGGGTACGGTGCATGCGAGACTGCTGTCAAGTGTTTTCCGGGCTTGAAGAAGCAAGGAGACATCGTTCCAGTCATCCACTATTCCATGTTTGGACGGCGTGCTGTTATTATGCCAATAGAGTAGAGTTTTTTGAGCACATTCTACGGAGAATGCATAATGACAAAATGCATTTTCGTATGAGTGAACATTTTTTAAAATTTCAGCGTCATGAAAATGACGCAATGCAGCAGCTGGATAATTATCTTTTGCGTTTTTTGTTGCCATAATACACTACTCCTAGTTTATAATGTTCTTATTATAATGTTAGATAAATAGAAGTTCAAGGTTTTCTAGGGCATCAATTTCTCCAAATCCTCCATCATTCTCCCCAAATCCCGTTCCACCACCTCATACACCAGCACATCCGGCTTATTTTCGTTCAAAAATTCCGGCTCGAATGCCTGCCAGTGATAGAAATCGGTATGCGCGAAGTATTTCGGCAGTCCCGCTAACAGGGCGGTTCCGAAGGAGTCACGGTAAATCGCGATGCGGCGCGGGTCGGGCGCCTGGTCTGCTGAGATGTGGGCGATGTTGCCATCGTCGGTGGCACTGTCGTAGTGGATGGTTACATTGTTTCGGTACCCGGATACATCTGCTTTGGTATCGTCGCACATGGATTCTGGCATGTGGAACAGGTTTGCCAGATCGCCCGGATCGCGCGGCTCATAGGTGACAGTGACGTTTTCGATCGGCGTGGAGGTGCCGCCAGCGGCATCGATGATCTGCCCGGAGACGAGAAATCCGGCAGCATCGTTCCAGTGGGTGTCGGTTTTGAAATACCACTGATAGTCCCGGCGGTTTTTGAGCTCCGGGTATGGATTGACAACTGGGACATTTGTGTGTATTTCCAGATAATCGAGCAGTTCACTGCGGCGGGTAGGTCCGTCCGGTGCGGTGAAGCCATCCGGGAGGAATTCGCTGTATACGCCTTCTTTATTGGGAGCACACAGGAAGATAAATTCGGTGCCTTTTTCTTTCCAGGCGTCGTGGACGGTCTGGAGTTTGTCTGCCAGCATCTGGAGTTCCCCGGCGGAAAAACGGTTGGTGCCGAGGAAGTCCTCGACAGAGCTTCCGAGCGTGTAAAAGTACCAGCCATCTTTTCCGGTGATGACGTCCTGCGAGTCTCCGAACTGGAATAAGGAGAGGTTTAAGCGGGCGTTCAGGCTTAAGAAGCGGTTGCGGAACGCCGCGTGGTCGTTGATCCAGTCCTCAACACCGGATGGAAAGGTATCGATGGTTTCCAGCGACAGAGTTGGAAATGCCGCCAGATTGCGGTTTTCACCGGTGTCGGCTCAATAGGAAACAGCATAGACTGCGATCATGATATGAGTGCGTTTCATAGGATAAAGTTCATAAATTTTATTCATTTCTTGAATTTTCCGTAGTGTTTATGGTTTCATTGATAGCATTTTCGGAAGATTCGCCGTTTACCTCTTTTTGAATAGTAGCTTCTTCCGGTATATTTGTTTTTTTCAGTTCATCGTCCTTTTTCGGCTTTTCAGCCGCTTCGGAAGCATCGGTTTCTTCTATTATTTCTGCGTCTTCCACCGTCTTCTCCGTCGTTTTCTCCACCAAATCAAACGTCACCTGCGCCTTAAACAGATCCCCATCGATATACAAACTAAACTGCCCTTTCTGCAGTTCCGTCAGATCTTTGGCGATCGATAGTCCCAGTCCGCTTCCCTCGGTGGTGCGGGCGACGTCGCCGCGCACGAAGCGCTCAGTCAGCTCGTCAGCACGGATGTTGAGCGGATTGGCAGATATATTTTTGATGGTGAAGACTGCCTGACCAGCAGTACCGGTTTCTGGATTTCCGGGAACGCGGGCGAGGTCTACGTAGACGCGGCTGCCCTCCATCGCATATTTGCAGACGTTGTTGTACAGGTTTTCAAGTACGCGCCACAGGCGGCGTCCATCGGCGCGGATCATCAGCGGTTCCCGCGGGGCATTGATGATGAGCTGCAGATGTCTGGCATCCAGTTTTTCTTCAAATTCGCCGTTGGTCTGAAATGCCATCTGGACGAGGTCAATGTCGGTAAATTCAAGCTTCACATTGCCGGAGCTTGCCTTGGATGCCTCGACGAGGTCTTCAATCAGTGTTTTGAGACGCTGTGATTTCTGGTCGAGCACATCGAGATAGGCGTTGATCCGCGCATCTTCAATATGTTCCCGTTTCATTAGGTTTACATAATTTATAATCGAGGTAAGCGGCGTTTTGATGTCGTGTGAGACGTTGGTAATCAGGTTGGTTTTGAGGCGTTCGCTCTTCATTTTCTCCTGAAGGGCGGTTTCAAGACCGGAACTGATGTTGTTGAGTCCCTCTGCCAGCGTGAGCTCCGGTCCGTCAAATTCATCGAGGTTAAGCTGGTAGCTGGTTTCTCCGGTGGATAGCTGCTGGACGGCGTCGCGGATGGATTCCTGTTCGATTGCCTGCCGGAACAGTATGTAAAAGATCCACAGGTTAAACAGCAGAAATACCAGCACAGTCAGACCTGTCAGCAGGTAAACAACGTATAAACTTGCATACGCGGTCCCAGAAATACCAGGCAAGGCTGATAAGCGCTGTGTTGATTGCAAGATAGAGAACAAATCCGATGCCGAGACGGCTGCGGAAGTTCTGGCGTGTTTTGAGGAACGCCATTTTTCTGGAACCGGCAGATCAGGCTGGAGGTCCACAGGGTACCGGCGCGGTAGCGGCGCAGGAGGCTGAAAAAGAGCAGCAGTCCGCCCAGATACAGGACCAGCGCCTGCAGGCTGTGATCGGAGAAGTACCAATACTGCGATGGAATGACCAGATGCAGGATGCGGACGAGAATCAGGTCGCTCACAACCAGGGCGATCGCGGTCATGGCGGCAAAAGACGATGCCGGTTTCGGTGCCGCTCTTGTCGAAGCCGTGCAGCGTCACGTCGAAGCTGCGGTAACTCGGTAGCCGGACACCCGGAACAGAAACAGGAAGCTCAAAAGCAGTCCGATCGTTGCGAAGATCGTCAGTGCAAATCCGGTCAGATACAGGTGCTGCCGGTGCAGGTATGCGGTATGCGCCCGTGCGTAAAGGTCAGTGACTGGATAATTTGTATCGATTCCGACCAGCAGATAATAGTCGCTGCCGGTGTACGGGTTATTGGATGCCAGTGCGGAAATGCTGCTGAGCGGGATCGCTTTCATATTGGTATCGTAGAAAACGGAATTGCCCGGCAGATACGCGTAGCACCCGTATTCCTTGACATTTTCCGGCGTCAGGGAATCGGTGTTTGTAAACTGGGTTGTTTCGTTCAGATCCGAATCCGGCTCCGTGTACTGGATTTTAAAATGCAGGTTGGACGGATTGGCGACGAAACGGTTATACACTGTGTAATAACGATGCAGTGTGTCCATGATCTCGACCGCCGCGTCCTCCAATGTGCTGCGCTTCCGGCTGGCAGAACGGTAGCTGTAGATCCGCTGCGGCTCCTGAACCGACCATTCGACGTAGCCTTCGCGGCTCTTGACGCTGTCTTCCGGTTCGGAAAGCTTCTGGCAGTTAAAGTCGTCGTCGAGCTGGTACCCCATGGATTCCAGATAGGAAATCAGGGAGGACAGGGAGAAATTTTCGGTCTCGCTTGGTCCAAAGGTCATTTTGAGCATCCGGCGCGAGAGGTCAATCGAGCTGTCGGCGCCGAAGACGTCCTGATATTCCATATATAGGAAGATATCGTTCAGATCGCTATTAAATTGTGTGTTAAATTCCGCGGTGTCCTCATAAGGAACCGAGCCAATGCCGGTCAGCCCCAGACCGAAATTTCCGTGAATATACATGAGGCAGATACCAGTCAGCCCCAGAATCAGGAAAAACAGATGCGCGAGGCTGGCGATCCATTTCTGGATCTGCATCGGAATATGTGAGAGTTTTGTCATAAATTTTGCAACTCCTAACTTCTGTTAGATGGATGATTCACATTTTTACTGCTTCTCAATTTTATATCCAACACCCCAGACAACCTTCAGATAGCGCGGCTCTCTCGGGTTAATTTCGATCTTTTCGCGGATATGGCGGATATGAACCGCAACTGTATTGTCCGCGCCGATCGCCTCCTCATTCCAGATCGCCTCGTAGATCTGGTCGATGGAGAAGACTTTTCCGGCGTTTTTAACGAGCAGAAGCAGGATGTTGTACTCGATCGGTGTCAGCTTGATGAGTTCGCCGTCAACGGTTACTTCCTTATTTTCATCGTTGATCTGCAGGCCGCCGCATTTGAATACGTGGTTGCCCATCTGATTGTTCATATTTCCCAGCTGCGTGTAGCGGCGGAGCTGAGATTTCACGCGGGCGACCAGCTCCAGCGGGTTGAATGGCTTCGTGATATAATCATCCGCCCCGATATTTAAGCCCAGAATCTTGTCCGCATCCTCAGACTTTGCGGAAAGAATAATGATCGGGATGCTGCTGGTCTCACGCACCTTCAGCGTCGTCCGGATCCCATCTAACCCGGCATCATAACGTCCAGAATCATCAAATTCACGGTGTGCGTTTAAAAGCTCCAGCGCCTCTGCGCCGTCATACGCCTTGATAACCTCAAATCCCTCACCGGTTAAGTATATGTCAATTGCTTCTACGATCTGTTTATCATCGTCACATACAAGAATACTCTGCATAGCAACTCCTCCTTTTAATAGGGCAATATGTAGATAATATAGTATACAAATTTCTGTATAGATACAATAAAGATACCTATATCTTATAATTATACAACGAAAAAGAAAACCATGGAATCTTATTTTTGCGTATTTCAGGAGAAGATTGGGGGCGGCTCTTCTCTGTCCGGGTTGCGTCTTCTCACCAGAATCCTGCCGTTCATTTACAAGTTACCCTTGACAAACCCCACATTCTCCGCTACACTCTAAATTAATTTGAATATCAAACCATTTGAAATTAAAACTATCTTTTATAGAAGAAGCGGAGTTAAACGAGAAAATGACAGCTAGAATCATTGGAATTGGCGCGTATGCGCCGGAGCAGGTTGTGACGAATCAGGATTTGACGAAATTTCTTGATACAAATGATGCCTGGATCCGGGAACGGACGGGTATTGGAGCCAGACATGTCTCGACGAGCGAGGGAACCTCGGCGTTGGCGACAGAGGCGGCGAAGCGCGCGATCGCGGACGCGGGCATTTCTCCGGAGGAGATTGAGATCGTGATCGTGGCGACTTCTTCCACGGATCGGGCGTTCCCGAGTGCGGCGGCGGATGTACAGGGAGCCATCGGGGCGAAACATGCGGTGGCGTTTGACATCACGGCGGCATGTTCCGGATTTATTTACGCCTTACATATTGTGCAGGGATTTATTCAGGCGGGCATCTACAAGACAGCGCTGATCATCGGTGCGGAGACGCTGAGCAAGGTGTTAGACTGGACGGATCGCAGTTCCTGCATCCTGTTTGGCGATGGCGCGGGCGCGGCGGTTGTCCGGACGAGACGGGTGTGGTGAAGACGCTGGTCGGCAGCGACGGAACGAAGAACGACGTTCTGTACTGCCAGGCGAGAAGTCTTGAAAACTGCCTGACGGGCGGCAAGCCGGAGCTTGGTTTTATGCAGATGGACGGTCAGGAAGTCTTCAAGTTTGCGGTGAAGAAGGTACCGGAGATTGTGAATGCGATTCTGGAGGAGACCGGAACGGACCGCGAGGCGGTACAGCATTATCTGTTGCATCAGGCGAATATCCGGATTCTCGGAAGCGGCGTCGCGCCGTCTGAAGGTTCCGATGGACAAGATTCCGGTCAATATCGAGCGCTACGGCAATACGTCGGCGGCTTCGATTCCGATTCTCCTGGATGAAATGCACCGGGACGGACGCTTAAAACGCGGCGATACGCTGGTGATGGCAGGTTTTGGCGCGGGTCTTACCTGGGGCGCGGCATTGATGACCTGGTAGGTGTTACTGTACACGGGTAGGCACTTTTGGAACCGAAAGTGCCGTAAGAAAACGTGGTGGCAGCAGGAATTTGCCGTATTTAAATGCGAAGCCACGGCAAATTCCGTTACTGGGCAACGTATGCGTGAACAGTAACAGGTGCCTGGAGAGGCAAAAATATATAGCAAAACTAATGTACATTATCCCATTTTTTGATAAAATATAAGAACAGTGATTGCATTTTTGCGGTCACAAAAAGAAAATTCATTTAAAAAGGAGATTGAAACGATGTTAGAGAAAATGAAAGAAATTATTGCAGAGCAGCTGAGCGTAGACGCAGATTCCATTACCGAGGCTTCCTCTTCAAGGATGATCTGGTGCGGATTCTCTGGATCTGTTTGAGCTGGTTATGGCTCTGGAGGACGAGTACTCCGTAGAGATCCCGGCTGAGGATCTGCAGAACCTGGCAACTGTAGGCGATGTTATGAACTACTTAAAAGAAAAAGGTGTAGAGGCATAATGAAAACAAAGATCACAGAAATGTTGGGGATTGAATACCCGATTATTCAGGGCGGCATGGCATGGGTGGCAGAACATCATCTGGCAGCAGCCGTTTCTGAAGCTGGCGGTCTGGGCTTAATTGGCGGCGCCAATGCACCAGGTGAGGTTGTCCGCGAGGAGATCCGCAAGGCGAGAGAGCTGACAAAGAAGCCGTTTGGTGTCAATGTCATGCTGATGAGCCCGTATGCGGATGACGTGGCAAAGGTAGTTGTGGAAGAAGGCATCAAGGTCGTAACGACCGGCGCCGGTATTCCAGGCAAATACATGGGCATGTGGGGAAGCCGGCATTAAGGTAATTCCGGTTGTCGCTTGGTTGCACAGAGCACGTCTGATGGAGAAGAGCGGCGCAGATGCAGTCGTTGCAGAAGGCATGGAGTCCGGCGGACACATCGGCGAGGCGACGACGATGACACTCGTTCCGCAGGTGGTTGATGCGGTTTCGATTCCGGTGATTGCAGCCGGAGGTATCGCAGATGGACGCGGCATTGCGGCGGCATTTATGCTGGGCGCAGAGGCGGTCCAGATGGGGAACCCGCTTCGTCGTATCGAAGGAATCCATCGTAAGCCAGGCTTACAAGGACAGAGTCATCAAGGCGAAAGACATTGATTCGACCGTAACCGGTATGAGTCACGGACATCCGATCCGCTGTCTTAGAAATAAGATGACGAGAGAGTATCTGAAGCTGGAAAAAGAGGGACGCCCGTTCGAGGAACTGGAGTATTTAACACTTGGAACGCTTCGGAAGGCAGTCATGGAAGGTGACGTGGACAACGGAACCGTGATGGCTGGACAGATTGCAGGTATGGTGAAGAAAGAGCAGACCTGTAAGGAAATGATTGAAGAAATGATGGCCCAGGCGGAGACGCTTTGGGCAGAAAGTAGAGAGTGAGTGTAACGCTATGAGCAAAATTGCATTTATTTTTCCGGGTCAGGGCGCACAGACCACTGGCATGGGACAGGATTTTTATCAGGAAACGGAAACGGGACGCGAGATGTTTGAGAAAGCAAGCGAGATCCTTGGGTTTTCAATGACCGATCTTTGCTTTGATCCGGCGCAGACGGACCGTCTGAATATCACGGAGTATACGCAGCCGGCGATGGTAACCGCCAGCCTTGCGATGATGCGTGTATTCATGGAACGTACCGGAATCCGCCCGGATGTGGCTGCGGGCCTGAGCCTGGGAGAGTATCCTGCAATGGCGGCTGCAGGCGTTATGTCTGACGAAGATGCCATCCGTACCGTGCGGCAGAGAGGTATCCTGATGCAGGGCGAAGTCCCGGTTGGTCAGGGTCAGGGCGCCATGTCTGCCGTACTGGCGATGGATGCAGAGAAGATCGAAGAGGTGATCGCGACGATCGAGGGCGTGCAGATTGCCAACTATAACTGCCCGGGACAGATTGTTATCTCTGGTAAGACAGAGGCGGTTGCCGAGGCAGGAGAGAAATTGAAGGAAGCGGGCGCAAAACGCGTTCTTCCGTTAAAGGTAAGCGGACCGTTCCATTCCAAGATGTTAGTGGGAGCTGGCGAGAAGCTTGGAAAGGTACTCGATACCGTTGAGATTCATACACCGGAGATTCCGTATATTGCGAATGTGACGGCAGATTATCGTGACCGATGCAGCCGATGTAAAGCCGCTTCTGATGAAGCAGGTTTCTTCCTCCGTCCGCTGGGAGCAGACGATCCG
>SCPO01000251.1_pt1 | contig 17421 bp, 23 predicted proteins | sample 6106821 | NCBI WGS metagenome assembly SCPO01 (sample SAMN10720448, study PRJNA508395) | human gut metagenome | isolation source: Participant 2 stool, 0 month | host: Homo sapiens | collected 2017 | reverse complement strand
GCCGTCTTTGTCCGGGCCTTCATCGTGAATCAGTCCGGTCTCTTCCAGGGTGCGGTAGATGATCTCAGTAGCGCCCTCTACATAACGCTCCTGGTCGGTATCCTCGATACGCAGAAGGAAGTCGCCGTCCCTCATGCTTTGCAATCAGGTATGCGTACCGCGCAGTTCTTAAGTTGCCTACATGCATACGGCCGGTTGGGCTCGGTGCATATCTTGTTCTGATCTTTGTCATGATAGAAACTCCTTTTTATATATATGATTTTTTTAATTAAGCAATGGTATAATTTCCGTCGCCTTTTCCGGCAAAGCTTCCGGAGAAAAGCACTCTGGCAGCCTCGATGAGGTATGCCGTGTCACGGCTTCCCGCGGTCTCATAGCTGGAATGCATAGCCAGCTGCGGCAGTCCGATATCTACGGTGTTCAGCGCTACCTGGGTACCGGAAATGTTACCCAGGGTGGATCCGCCCAGAATGTCGGAACGGTTTAAGAATACCTGGTACGGAATCTCCGCCTTCTCGCAGATGGTCTTAAATACCGCAGCGGAAACAGCATCGGTGCAGTACTTCTGGTTTGCGCTGTACTTGATCACGATGCACTGGTTTAAGTACGGGCGGTTCGTCGGATCTGCCTTGTCCGGCTGGTTCGGATGAATGGCATGGGCGTTGTCCGCGGATACCATGAAGCTGGATGCCAGCGCGGTCAGATATTCCTCCTCCGTGCGTCCCATGCCGGTATTGATGCGGTGCAGGACGTCCTTTAAGAAGGTGGATTCCGCGCCCTGCTTGGTTCCACTGCCCACTTCCTCGTTATCGTATACACAGTGAACCGCTACGCTGTCCTTCGGCTCTGCAGCCAGAAAGCCCTTCAGGGAAGAGAAGGCGCACTGCAGGTCATCTAAGTGCGGGCTTGCCAGGAACTCGCCATCCGCACCCAGAAGGCTACCGGTCATGCGGTTATATAAGAACAGGTCGGTGTCCAGAATATCCTCTGCCTTTACGCCAGCCTCTTTCGCAATCAGCTCCAGGAAGCAGCCTTTTACCTGCTTCTCTGCCGCCTCACAGAACAGCGGAAGCATATCCTTCTGCGGATTGAACGCGTAGCCATCATTTACCTGACGGTTCATGTGGATAGCCAGGTTCGGGATGATCATCAGGTCGCGGTCTACATTCACCAGCTTTGTGGCAATGCCGTCAGCGGTGCGCACGATCACGCGTCCTGCCACGGAAAGCGGACGGTCCAGCCAGGTAGAGCAGATCATGCCGCCGTATTTCTCCACATTCAGCTTCACATACTGGTTTTCCACCTCAATCTCGGCGTTGGCCTTGATCTTGAATACCGGAGAATCGCTATGGCTTGCCATGATCTGGAAACCGGTAAAGTCTTTTTTCGGAATGGAAAACGCGATCAGGGCAGAATCATTTCTGGTTACATAGTAGCCGCATCCTGCCTCCAGATTCCACTTCTCCCCCTCATACAGGCGGGTGTAACCAGCCTCTTTTAACATCCCGCACATATTTGCGGCTGCGTGGAACGCGCTCGGGCTGTGATCCAGGAACGCCAGTAACTCCTCGTTGGTCTTGTCAAAGTTTAAATTTGCTTTGCTCATGATAATACCTCTCTAAATCCTTTCTTAAGTTCTCTACGCTGCCATCTGCGAAGCAGTGGCCATCCATGCCGCAGGCTTTCGCCCCCTCAATGTTCATCGGCAGGTCATCAATAAAATAGCACTCCTCCGGCTTTAATCCAAACCGGCAAAACAGATGCTCATACATTTCCTTTTGTGGCTTTAAATATTTGATTTCTGCGGAAAAAAGCATGCCATCAAAGCATTCCGCTGCCGGAATCACATCCATGCAGACCGATGGAAGACGAATCGATGCGTTGGAACAGATATAAAGACCATATCCCTTTGCCTTTAATTCCCGCACCAAAGTCTCCATGGCATCGATCTTCCACATGCAGTATTCCGGCCAGTGCGCGAAGCACTGCTTTGCGGCTTCCTGCAGCCGCTCCGGCAGACGGGCGCACATCTTCGCAAGCCCTTCTTCTTCTGAGATGAGCCCCATATCCAGCAAGATCCATTCGTGAGAATCAAACACCGCGCTGCAGACCAGCTTCTGATCGTCTTCATTTTCAAGGAAATGACGGCACGCCCGCATAGATTCATAATCCAGAAGAACCTTGCCCATATCAAATACGATATTTTTGATCATTGTCCTTCTCCTTTCATTTTCTATAAAACTCTCCAATTCTGTTTTCCCGCAATTTTCCTGCTCTGCCTGGCGGCTGCACCCTTTGTCCTGTCATCTTCCTCCTGTCAGCAGCTTCCACAAGCCCGGCAGATACCGCCGCAGGAATTTCCCGATCAGGGTGCTGATCAGAAGCACAAGCACCGGCATGACCAGAAAACAGGCCAAACGGGCCATACCATTCCGGCACAGCAGACGCGGTCAGCATTGCCGCGGCCTTATTGATCAGCCGCACAAAGGCAAAATGCACCGCATAGAGGAAAAAATTATGTTTCATAAAATCTTTTGCCTCTGGAAGACGTTTTCCCGAATCACAAGCCAGAATCCTGTCACCGCGCACAACCGGCACAGGACAAAGGACGGAATATGGGCCTGCCAGAGCCCGATATAATAGATAACCGTGGCCGCCCCCAGACAGAAAAGTCCAAACACGCACCGTTTCCGGCTTTCCGCTCCCTCCACCGTTTTCCGGAAGTGAAGGGCCGCCATAGCCCCGCTGCTATAATAGATCAGCGCATCCGGGTTTACCGGCAGCCCGCTTATCCAGCCGCACCAGAACCCAGAAAAGGCCAGAAGCAAAAGTCCGCTCCACATCCGTTTTAATAGCGGATAAAGAACCGGAGCCAGAACCACCAGCCATAAAAGCTGGTACAGATACCAGAATACATTGTTGTAGGTGTGGCCGATCACGGCATCCACTGCGGATGCAAGAGAAAATTCCACCACGCCTTTTCCAACCACATCACGCACCGCCGGAATACGGCTGGCGGTCACATAGCTGAGATAATACAGAAAATTCCAGACAATATAGGGAACCAGCAGGCTTTTCACACGCCGCTGCCATTTGCTCTTTAGCTTTCCCCAGTCAAAATCCCGGTAGAACTGGTAACCGGAGATCACGAAAAATCCCGGTACCGCAATCTGGCCAAACCACTCGCCAATACGGTGTTCCAGCACATAGACCATGCCTGTAGCCGCCTGATATCCCAAAAACAGCTCGGCGTTATAGGAATGGACCCAGATCACCAGAAGACTGAGCGCAAAAGAGAACCATGTGACTTTGTTGCGAAATTCTAACTCGGTCATATGATTCCCCCTCGTCTGTCATACATTTCATCAGGCCGGACAGCCGTCCATGCCTGTTACAATACGTCGGAAAATGCGGACGCAGCCGCTTAAATACCCGAAGCCCCACAAGGCCGATCACCAGGGTCACCACCCAGAAATAGATGCCAAGCTTCGGCCGTTCCCAGAACCAGTTTCCGGTCAGCATGCTGTCCCGGTATCCGGCTACTACATAGTAGAACGGATTCAGTTTTAAGATTGTCACAACCCATGGAGCCTTATCCGCGAACATGGTCTCCTGGTACATGATCGGGGTCAGCCACATGCCAAACTGCAGGCAGATGCTCACAATCTGCGCCATGTCTTTGAAGAAGACATTCACCGCGCAGGTCAGATAGCCAAATGCCAGCGCCAGCATGGCCGCCGCAAAGCTGTAATACAGAATCTGGATCCAGGTGGCCATGGGCAGGCGTCCGTAGCATAAGAACACCGCCAGCATGATCCCGCGAAAAACGCATGCACCAGCATACAGGAAATCAGCTTGATGATGGGCAGGATTTCTACCTGGAATACCACCTTTTTCACCAGATAGCTGTACTCCTGCAGACATCCGGTCACACAGTTTAAGGCCTCGCTGTAGAAAAACCACGGCACAATGCCCGGAATCAGCCACAGCACATAGGGAACCCCGGAACCGGCGGCACACTCTTAAATCCCACCTGGAAGATGAAGAAGTAGATGAGTACCGTAACAATCGGCTGCACCAGCATCCAGACAATGCCAAAATAGGAGCCGACAAAGCGTTTCCGGAAATCAGCCTTAGCCAGATCCCAGATGAGTCTTCGTTTCCTGACGATTTCCTTCATCAGAGAAATTACATAATTCATACCTTATTTTTCCTCATTAAATTTGAAGGTGTCCTTCAGACCACTCCACTTTTTATCTTTCTCAGAGATGATCAGCTCTACGCCTTCCTCGAACGGCCAGTCAATGCCGATCTCCGGATCGTTGTAAGCCAGGCCGCCCTCATCGCCCGGATGATAAAATCGGTGCACTTATAAGCGAACTCTGCCTCATCAGACAAAACTAAAAGCCGTGTGCAAAGCCCTCCGGAATGTAAAACTGCTTCTTGTTTTCAGCAGATAAGGTCACACCGAACCACTTTCCGTAGGTTTTGGAATTGGCACGCAGGTCTACTGCCACATCAAATACGGCACCGCGGATGGCACGCACCAGCTTGCCCTGCGGATACTGTTTCTGGAAATGCAGGCCGCGCAGTACGCCCTTTACATACATGGACTGGTTATCCTGTACAAATACCATATTCAGACCAGCCTCTTTAAAATCGTTCTGGTTGTAAGTCTCTACAAAGTAACCGCGCTCATCCTTGAATACGGTCGGCTCGATCACATAAAGTCCCTCTATGTCGCAGGATGTCACTTTGATCTTTCCCATTGTTTTCTTCCTCACTTTTCATTCATCTAAGTTTTAAAGCCGGATGCACACGATGCTGAACAAGCGCACCAGGGCGTAGCCATTCAGACAGCACATCAGATACAATATACTACGGTTTTTATCCTTTGTCAAAACCACCGTCCGATTTTTCAGAGCCAGCAGGAGTACCGGCAGAAATGGCAGGAAATACCGTCCCTGCACACCCAGGATTACCCGGGAGCTTACCGGAGTCCAGGCAATCAGCATGGACAGCATGGTAAGGCCCCCGCAGGCCGCGCATAAAAATCCGGTCCAGACTCTCTGTCGCATGTTCATACGAATCTGTTCCCCCGGAATTTTCAGTGCCAGGCCAATCAGGCACAGGGTAAAGGCCCAGACCGCCAGGTACGGCACATCCAGCACCTGATCCAGGTTGCCCAGCCAGCCGCCGATCATGGTAATGTGCATGTCCTTGGCATTCCAGAGCAGAGTCTGGTAAAACATCCGCACCAGAAGAACGGGATTGTGGATGAGAAGGCTCATGCTGAAGCCTGCCTCTCCCGCCCACTCTACATAGCTGTCGGCTTCTGTTGCCGCCGCATAGGTGGCAATGACCTGGCTGTTTACCAGATACATGGCCATAGCCCAGGCCGTTCCACCGCAAAGGCACTGATAAACCAGTTTCGCACCTTGCCGAATTTCCGCATAGGGATCAGCAGGCACAGGCCCAGTATCGGCGCGTAGACCATCTTACAGGGACCGGCCACCGCAGCCAGAACTGCCAGCAGCACAATATCCCGCACCCGTACCTGTTCTTTTTCATAAGCCAGATCCAGACAGACTGCTGTTAATAAAAACATGCAGCTTAAGATCATCACATCATAGGAAAAGGATGCTGCCAGGTGCAGTGTCATGGGAAGCACCGCTACGCCGAGAAGTACTTCCTTTCCAAAGGGGATCCGTTTCATAGACAGATAAAGCATGATCACGAAAAAGATCAGGTTGCAGAACCGTCCAAAATAGAGCAGGCACACGGTATTCAGTCCCAGGAGTCTTGCCACACTGATACCGATGGCCTGGGGCACATAGGCAAGGGGCGTGGTGGTAACCGGCGGATAGGTGGAGCTGACATAAGCACCCATACTCTGAATCTGAGCCGTGCGCTCCGGCGCGTACTGCCCGTTGAGGCCAAGAGTATGAAACAGCTCGTAGGTGGATTCTTCCATCGTTTCCCCAGTTTCACTGCCTGTTCCCGGCTCTTGGCCGTCACCTGCAGGTTTCCATCTTCATCCGGCTCATACACGAAATCTCCGTCCAGATCTTCCACCCAGGCGTCCTGGGCCCGCAGAAGCACCCGGCCGTACCGGTCACGCTGGGGCTGCCCGGTCATCTGGGAGGAAGGCGGTAAGCACTGACGTAGTGGCTGATCTCATCCGGCGCGGAGAGGGGCGGCAGAACAAAGAGATACAGGATGCCAAGCCCTCCAGCCATCAGCACAGTCAGCTTTGACAGAGAACAGGGAATCTGTTTTTCCACCAGGAAATAGCCGCAGAGCGTGGTCAGCGCCACTACCAGTATGGTTAAAAATAAGTACTGTCCCATCTGCCAGGAAGCGCCGGTCTCATGGATTCCGGCCCGCATATCCAGGCTGTGCCAGGCCGCGGCAGCAGCCAGGCAGAGGATTCCGGCAATCAGACCCGGGCTAGCGCTTCTCTTCTTCATACTTTTTCTCCTCAAGAGCCATCACCTGAACCAGTTCCTTGATCTTACTTTCCAGCTGGGAAATGTGGATGCTCATAAAGAACACCTTCAGGATCAGCACAAAGATTGCGAACAGAAACAAAAAGTTGGTTGTCGCATAGATTCCCAGAAGGCTGGCGCAGGCATCGGCCACCTTCGGAAATACGCTGTATACCACCAGTACCAGAGCCAGCACAATCCAGAAGATGGCGCTCTCGATCTGCATCCGGGACTGGCGGATCTTGCGCATGATCATGGCAAAAGTGCCAAGGGACACCAGGATCAGCGCGATTCGTAAGGTTATGGTCATCATGATTTTCTTCTCCATTTCTTTTCCCAGTAAAGCGGGCTCATGCTGCACCAGAGGATCATCTTCTTTGGAAGCTTCTTCATACTGTTTTCCCAGCTTGTAGCCGAGATATTTACAGCCGCTGCCGACCACCAGCTCCGGGATCAGATATCCGCGCAGATGCGTCAGCAGATATTTTGCCGTCTGCTTCACCAGACGAATGCCCTCACCCTCGGATTTCAGATCCGCAAAGATCTCCGGGTGTTCCGCCTGGGATACCGCCAGGTCAAAGTTGCGGTGAAACTGCTGCATGGGCGTTAAGTTATGAGAATGAATGACCTTCGCGTCCGGCACATAAGCCACCGCGTAACCGGCCTCCATGGCCGTGGCCGCATAGATCATGTCCTCATTAAAAATGGTACTGTTCACAAACCCTTCCAGCTTGCGGAAAATATCCTTGCGGTACGCACAGCAGACATTGGAAGCAAAATAGGTTTTGATTCCCATGGTTTCCAGGTCTTTTTTTTCGTCTTGATCATGGACGTATCCGGGTAGTTAAAGGAGCGGGTGTAGCGCTCAATGGTATGGCAGTCCTTTGCCGGAAGCTGCTTTGCATAAGCCACCGCCACCGTCTCGCCCTCCGGTCCTTTCTGATCCAGACCCTTTAACAGATTCTCGATCAGATGCTCATCCTGGGGCACTGCATCATCCGTCATAAAGATCATGATATCCGACTCCGAATACCACGCCGCCAGATTGCGGGTGCCGCCGTGGTCAAACTCTTCCTTCGTCAGATGATGGACCTCCATTCCCGGAATATCCCGGTAGCCTTCCGCATTCCAGTAGGCTTTTTCCGTATTCATAATGATGATCCGGTCCGGTACGACCGTCTGCTTTTTAACATCTGAAGCAGTCTGGCGAACCGCCGGTCCGGCTTGTACACCGGAATCAAAACATCAACCGTCATGACGCACCTCCCGTATTTCTTTCTGTATTTCAATCCACGCCCCTCCAACAAAGCCTGCTGCCATCACGACCATTAAAATGAGATAGGCAAGGGCTGCGCCGAATATTCCCAAAGCCACGGTAAACTTCGGTGCCAGAATGGCCGCGAGCACCGTCAGCACCACGTAAATGCCGAAGATCAGCTTCTGTTTCCGTAAAATGACCAGAGCGTAATAATAAAGATTCAGTACCGCATAGAAGCCGCCGCCCAGCACGATCATGATGAAGGCCGGCCACAACGCCGTCAGCGTTCCGCTGTAAGACGCGCCAAGAGCCATTCCAAGCGCCAGCACCGGTCTGCCAAGTACTACGGTCCCGCCCACAGCCAGCACCGTCAGCCCGCCGATCACTGCCATGATCGTGAGCAGCTTCTTTTTGAAATCCTGGAAGCGGCGCTCATTCCAGCAGTCTGTCAGATAGGTCAGGAACGGACGGATGACAAAGCCCGCCGCCAGGTTGATGACGGAAGTCGGCATAAAGATTACGTTAAAATAACCGCTGGCCGCATCCCCAGATGGGCGTCAATGGCATACTTCGCTGCTGAAAAATATAAAAATCCAAAAACACGGAAACAAACAGCAGAATGGATGAGGCTGTCAGGGAAACGCCCTGTTTCGCGCTCCAGTCGTAATCCACCTGCTTCAGTTCCTTTAATACTACAATATCAAACAGAACCACACCGGCCATCTGCCCCAGCACCGCTGCCACACAGGCGGTAAAAAGTCCCGCCCCGGAAACCAGGGTAACCAGAAACACCCCCACTGAAAGGATCGTACGGAAGGTGTTGGACCGTCCGGTTAAGTACAGGCATCCCTGCCGCTGAAATTCCGACTCATACACATCAGCAAATCCATCGATCACCTTGTAGGCAATCAGCAGGAAAATAATCTGTGCTTTCTGCCAGGAATAGCCGATGAACGCCAGATATCCCGCGCCCAGAAGCAGAGCCAGCAGACAGGTTACATACCGGTGATGCAGGTAATCGCCGAACCGGTACTGGTTCGCCCCGTCTGTAATGTGAAACGGGCGGATGCCGAAGTAGGCCAGAAGGAACATCTGCTGCCCCACGGTGCTGAAACCGAAGGAAAAAATGCCGCCCTGCGCCTCTCCCGCAATGCGCAGCACCAGAAAGGAAAGCACCATGCTGGCAAAGGCATAGAAGAAGCTTCCGCTCATGTTCCAGATCATATTTTCTTTATCCAGGCTCAGCCTTGTTCGCATGAGAAGGCGCGTCCAGTGTTTCATAGTTCGTTATACTCCGTTGTTCATATGTTTTCTGATTATTCCCGTTCAGCCATGCCGTCTTCTTGTTTGTACCGTCTATTTTTGTCTGTCACGGCGCATGGCTGAACCATTCCTGAAGTTTTGTATCAGTAAAATTGACAGAAGCATCCGCGCCATATACCGCGCGGCCACCATCGGCTTTAAGTAGCTCTCGCCGCCGGCCCGCTCCGCGATGTGCACCGGCACTTCCGCAATCTTCGCCCCCTGCTTTAACAGGTAAGACACCGTATCTGGTTCCGGCCCATAGTTTAAATTCAGGGCAAATTCCCTGATCATCTCCCGGTTGAACATCCGCATGCCGGAGGTTGGATCGTTGACTGTCACGCCGGTTGTCAGACGGATAGCCATCTCAATGAGGCGGCTTCCCACCATACGCATGGACCAGTCCTTTTTCGCATTCACGAACCGGCTTCCAATGACAATCTCATACCCTTCTTCCATCTTTTTTCTCATGGGTTCGATGAATTCCGGGCGGTGCTGTCCGTCACCGTCAAACTGAATGGCATATTCATATCCTTTATAGTAGGCGTATTTCATGCCTGCCTGAAAGCAGCCCGCAAGCCCCAGATTCACCGGAAGATCTAACAGGCTGAAGCCCTGTTCTCTGCAGATAGCCGCCGTCCGGTCTCTGGATCCATCGTTGACCACAATATAGTCAAACTGCGGATACTTCTCTTCCAGTTCCCGCACCACATGCTCGATGTTCGCTTCCTCATTGTAGGCAGGAATTACGATCAGCACCTTGTTCATTTCGTCTTTTCTCCACATTTCAGTATGATATCGCAGATCTCATCCACCGTTTCCAGGAGAGATCCGGGTATAACGGCAGCGTCAGCACCTCGAGGCAATCCGCTTCGCCACCGGTGTATCGTCGAAGAGAACTGCTCCCGGTAACATGCGTAGTCGTTGATACACGGGTAGAAATACTTGCGCGCATAAATGTTGTATTCTTTCAATGCCGCAAAGATCTCATCCCGGTCTGCCCCGTAGCCTTCAAACACCACCGGCATGTAAGCGTAATTGTAGCGCACGCCTTCCTTTTCCTTACAAAGACGGATTCCCTTCACACCGCCCAGGCGCTCCCGGTAACGCTCCGTCAGGACCTTTCGCTTTGCGATGTCCGCATCCACATGACGCAGGTTGCAAAGACCCATGGCCGCCTGGAACTCATTCATCTTTCCGTTGGCGCCCACATATTCTACCTGCTCATATCCGGTGATGCCGAAGTTTTTGAGCTGGTACAGCAGATCCTTTAATTTCGGATCATGGAACGCAACCGCGCCACCCTCAATGCTGTGAAACACCTTGGTGGCATGAAAGCTGAACATAGAGGCGTCACCGAACTGGCCGATTCCGGTTCCATCAATCTCCTCGCCAAAGGTGTGGGCCGCGTCGTAGATGACCTTTAAGCCATGGCGGTCCGCAATCTCCTGAATGCGCTTCACGTCGCAGGGATTGCCGTATACATGGACCGGAACAATGGCGGAAGTCTTCTCCGTGATCAGGCTCTCCAGTTTGTCCACGTCGATGGTATAGTCTTCCTCATTAATATCACAGAATACCGGAGTCAGGCCGTTGCGCACAATGGCGTGGGTGGTGGAGGCAAAGCTGAACGGGGTCGTAATGACCTCGCCCGTCAGCTTCATAGCCTGCAGCGTCAGCTCCAGCGCCATATGACCATTCACAAACAGCTCCAGATTCGGTGTTTTCAAATATGTTTTCAGTTTTTCCTTTAAGGTTTCATGGTATTCTCCCATATTGGTCAGCCAGGCACTGTCCCAGATGGGCTTTAACATTTCCACATATTCTTCCAGAGGCGGCAGGGATGAACGGGTCACCATAACCGGCTCTTCATGTCGTTTTATCATCAGTTTTTCTCCTTCATATGGTACTCCGTGTACCGCCTTGCGATATACTGTTCACCGGTCACGGACATCTCATCCAGCTTTTCACCGGTAAAGCAGCGGATATGGGCCTCGGCCATATCATAGCCTGCAGCGCCGGAAAATGCCACGCCGCCCGCAAAGCGCGGATTGCACTCCAGGAAATAATACTCCCCAGCTTCCCGGTCTGTCTCAATAAATTCCATATTCACACAGCCCCGGATGCCCACGGCCTTAGCAATGTTCCGGCACTGCTGTTCCAGTTTCTCATTCCGGAATACACAGACAGAAGTTCCCGCGCCGTTTAAGGTACGCAGAAGTTCCCGTCTCGGCAGGCAGAAGACCTGACCACTTTCCGGATTTCTCACCACATCTACTGTAATGACATGGCCCCCGATCTTTGGCTGCACCAGATACTGCTTTTTCTGCTCCTCATTGCAGGTGTGAAGAAGAAATTCCAGGTCTGCTTCCGACTCCAGGATGTGTAAGCCCTGGCTGCTCCGGCCGTCGAATGGCTTGGCCACCAGCGGATATCGAAGACCTGGTTTCTTCTCCGGTTTTTTCTCTAAATCCCAAAGCCGTACTCCTGGAATCGTCTGACAGAGTCCCCTCTCTCTTAAGAACATCTCCATCTTCTCCTTATTCCGGCAAAGCGTAATCGCCAAAGCATCGGAAATCCATACCTCCGCGCCCAGCTCTTTAAAATCTTCCACCAGCTCCGTTCTCCACTGCTGGAGCACATCAATCTCCACATCGGTCAGCGGCATCAGTACGCTGGCCTGTTCTTTTTCACAAAGTTCTTTGATAAAATTCCGGTACTGTTCCCGGTCTGTGGCATAAGGTGCTTTGTAGAACGCATCCACATCCTGGGAATTCACCACCCACTCTGCCGGGTAAATATCGCAGCCCACAACCCGCATGCCTGCCGCGTGGCAGGCAGAGATCACGTTCTGGGCAGAAAACGACCCGATGGCCGTAATGATCACTGTTTTTTTCATAACCTAATTCTCCTCTGTGTTGGAGGTTTTCAGCCGTTCCTTCACCATTCCCGCCAGAAAACAAAAGCTTTCCAGACCGAAGGCCGCCGCCAGCACAATGTATACCGCAGCACCACAGACAATCTGCAGTCCCAGTTTCAGCCATACCGACATAGCCGGAAGCCATGCGCCAAAGACCATAACAGCCCCGCACATCACGATGGACAATGCCGCTGGCGGTGCCACATCCATCCACTGATGGACAATATCATAGCCAAGCAGCTTTTTATTCGGTGCCGCGTTGACAAAAGTACACACGAAATCCTGAAATGCCTTGATGCACACCATGATAAACACATTAAACTGCATGCCAATGAGCAGGGCCAGAATGCTCAAAGCCTTCTTCACCAGCTCCAGTTTTAAGAAAATGTCACTGCGTCCTACCGCGTTGATGGCCTGCAGATTCGTGATATGAATCGGCCAGAAGCAGTAGGAAACACACATAATGCGAAGAAATGGCACGCAAATCAGCCATTTTTCTCCAAGCAGGGCCAGCACCAGCGTATCCGCCACCGCAAACAGCCCCATAAGCATCGGGATCACCGCAAAGGAGCTTAAGCGGATGGCCCGGCGCACCATCTCCCGCACCTTGTCCCTGTCATCCTGACAGGCAGAAAAGGCCGGAAGCAGTACTGCCTGAATGGCTGCGCCCAGGTTGGTGGCGATCAGTTTTGGAAACTGCTCTCCGCGGTTGTAGCTGCCCAACAACTCTTCATTATATATCTTTCCGATCAAAAGTCCATACAGATTATTAAATACCGTATCCAGCAGGGAAGCACAAAGAAGCTTCCAGCCAAAGGCGAACATGGTCTGAATCCGGTCAAAACCAAAGCACAGCCCCGGCTTCCAGGAAACCGTGAGAAACAGCACGACCATCAGACTGATGTAGTAGCTGATCTGCTGCCCCACCATGGCCCACACGCCCAGACCCCGGTACGCCATGAAAATGCTGATGACACCGGAGATTGCCGAAGCAGCCAGCGTGGAGAAAAACAGCCCGCGAAACTCCATGCTCCTGGACACATAAGCCGTCTGCACCGAGATGACTGCCCCCGGGAACAGCACAATGCCAAGCACCCGCACAATGGGCTTTAGCACCGGAATCGCGTAAAACTCCGCAATGACCGGTGCCACCAGGTACAGCAGTGTAAAATACAACCGATGCCGCCAAGTTCAAAATAGCAGACCGATGAGAAATCCACCTCGTCAGCCTGCTTTTTCTGCACCAGAGCCGTAGAAAAGCCGCTCTGGACAAATACATTCGCAATGGTGATAAAGAATCATGATGATCCCCACCACGCCGTACTCCGCCGGAGTTAACAGCCTGGCTAAAAGGATCGCGATCACAAACTGGATGCCCTGGGCGCCTCCGTTTTCCAGAAGCTTCCAGAACAGTCCGCTCGCCACCTTGTTTTTCATTCCTGTTTCACTCATAAACAATCTCTTTCAAATCCCGTTCTGTGTTTCTTTGCAGATTTCTGTTCACAGTCATTCACTGCCGCCAGACCTGCTTGTTCTGTCGTTCCAGCCAGAGCGCTTATCCCCTGTGAAACTGCTTCTGCAGCCAGCCATACAACTTCGGTGCCGAAGTCTCAAACCGGATAAAAAACCGGGTTCTTGCATTCAGTTCCCGGTAGAATTCCCGGTTTTCCTTATTTAATACCGTTTCGTAATGTTTCGTATTTACCTGGTAAAAATTTAAGCCGATGAATGGCATGCTCCACCGTATTGTGAAACCGGCCGCCGCTAAAGGTATCAAACCCACGGTACATAACCGTCATAGCCTCTGCGTAATCCTGCTGTTTTTTCTCATAGTCTCCCTGCTTCATAAGCGTAGTCCAGGAAGCCGCGCCCCCAAGCCTGTATACACACATGGACTCATCCATATACCAGGCCCAGCCCCGGTTCGCGGAAAGGAGCTGCAGCGGAATATCCGCGATGGGGGCATTGTTATAAAAATCCGGCAAATCTGCCACCATCTCCCGGTAAAACATCAGGGATGCCGTCGGGTAACCAGATGTCTTGTCAATAATCTCCTCCGGGGAGACCATGCGGCTGCCCTTGTAGGGACGCATGGCATGCTCGGTCAAAGCCTTTCCCTGTATCTCAACCTTTGCGCTGTGAAAGCAAAGAGAACAGCCTGGATTCGCTTCCAGATAATCCACCTGCTTCTGTAGCTTCCGATCATCCGTCCAGTAATCATCTCCCTCGCACATGGCGATATATTTTCCTCTGGCCCGCGGAAAATTGAAGGTACCGCTGACATTGGTGAGACCCTTCGAATACTGGTTTTCGGTCTGCAAAATCGGAAAGATCAGGTCCGGATAGCGGTCTGCGTACTCCCGGATGATGTCCGCCGTTCCATCGTTGGAGGCATCATCGTGAATCAGAACCTCATAGGCAAAATCCGTCTTCTGGTTTACAAAGCCCTCCAGGGCATCCCGGATATAAGATGCCTGATTATATGTGATGCAGCAGATGCTGACCATAATGCTGGAATTTTTGTATTCTGTTTCTGATACTCGTTCCTGCATTCCATCTTCCATTTCCATTTTTCCCTTCTGCTCCATCATGTTTCCTTTTCTTCCCATTTCTATGACAATTCTATTACGAAATTATTTACAATCTCTTTTATTTTACATGATTGCCAATAAATTGTAAATCAGATATGGTTTTTTTACCTTATTTATGATAGATTAGCATTGATTGATTATATTTATTATTTTCAGGAGGTTTTATAACCATGCGTAAACATACAAAAGCAGGACTTGTACTGCTAATGGCCGGCATGATGATGGCCGGATCTGTAACAAGCGCTTTTGCGGATACAGAGGCCACAGCAGCAACAAGCGGCGTTATTGACACTACAAAAAAGATCGCTGAGACAGGCGGCCCGGGAAGCACCGCAGCTTCCACAGAAAACACCCTGGATGGCCACACCTATTCCACGGAAGCCCCGGGTTCCAACACATCCCAGACTCAGGCATCCACTTCCGCACCGGAAACCAGCGCCTCTGCTGAGAGTTCCCAGGATGCCACCAGCGGTCAGGACAACGCGCTGACCCAGGATCAGGCAAACCAGCTGGAATCTGAACAGGCCGCTGCCGAGGCAGAAGCCGAGGCCAACCATACCGGCCCACTCTCCGTTCCGTTACGCCAGCCGCGTCTGACCACTGCGATCCTATCCAATGACAGCAAGAACTGGTCCGGCGCATACTTAAACGACCAGCAGATTTCCTCCGAGGCCGGCGGTTTTACCGCGATCTGTACCTATCTGGAGAACATTTTCGGTGATGTGCGCTATCGCACCTATAACTCCACCACTGGCTGGACCGGCTGGGCTGTAGGCGGCCAGCAGACTTCCCTTCGATGGCAATGCCTGGTATCCGGTTGAAGCGATCCAGTACCGCTTCGCAGGCCCGGTTAACGACCAGTACGACATTTACTACTGCGCACAGTTAAGCTGATGGCACCGAGACCGGCTGGGGCAAAACGGCGAGACCGTCGGCACGATGAACACCGGCCTCCATTTAACCGGTTTCCGCCTTGCATTCTTCGCAAAGAATACCGCATCCGGCTTAAACGCTTCCAACGCACTGGTATCTGCCCACGCAGACGGCATCCAGTATGTAGACGGCCAGATGCGCTACATCCACGGCAACGGTGATAGCTACACCGGCTGGGGCTGGATTGGCAATGACCGTTACTACTTCAAGGATTCCGTTCCGGTAACCGGCTGGCAGTACATTGACGGCCTGAAATACTACTTCGGAGAAGACGGCAGGATGTGGAGTGATGTGGAGTCCCTGCTTGGCAGTGACGGCCCGTACCTCATCAAGATCAACAAAGAATTAAACTGCATGACCATCTACGCACAGGATGGCGGCAACGGCTATATCATCCCGGTAAAGTCCTTCCTGACCTCCGTCGGTGATGACACCCCGGTTGGTACCTTCAAGACTCCGGAGAAATACCGCTGGAGACTGATGATCCATGATGTTTACACCCAGTACGCAACCCGCCTTGGCGCAGGACTTCCGATCCTGATCCACTCCATTATCTACGATGCGGCAAATCCGATGACCGTATGGGCCAGCACCTACAACAACATGGGGATTGCCCGTTCCGCAGGCTGCATCCGCCTGGTAAGCGGCGATGCCAAATGGGTTTATGATCACTGCGCCCTGGGAACCACCGTTCAGGTTTACAACTCTTCCGTTGCAGGACCGTTCGAACGCCCAACCATCGCATATGAGATCCCGTTTGAGCAGACCTGGGATCCGACTGACCCGAACGTAACGCAGGATATGATCAATGCAGAAACCGCACGTATCCTTGCCAAGTTCCAGAATCAGTAAATAACTTAAAACAAAAGAAGCCCGGAACGGCCGCTTCGCGGCTGGTGTTCCGGGCTTCTTTATAAGGAGTCTTTATGAATGATAAGAAACGTTCCTGTCTCTATGCCAGCTTCCTGTTCTGGCTTTTGATATCGATATGCGCTTCCGCACTTCTGATCTGGTGTGCCAGAAAAGCCTACGGATCCATCAATCCGAAGCAGATCCTGTTTCTGGAAACACTGGTGGTTCTTGCGTTTTTCCTGCATGTAAAGCGTCCATTTTCCTGGCAGACACCCTTGGCTTTACAAACAGCAATCCGTCCTACGATATCCGTTATGACTATATCCGTCTCTTTGCGGTGTTCTGTGTCATCCTGCTCCACTGCCTTGGTATTGCCATGCCGGAGCTATCCATGGAGATCACTGACGAAACCCTGGGCCTTACTGCAGGAAATCCCACCGCTGCTTCTGAAACCGGCTGCCGTCCTGCACACCTGCCTCTATCTGGGAAACACCTGCTTTCTCATGCTGACCGGTGCCCTGCTGTTCGGAAGAGGCACAAAAGGAGGCATGCTTCCTTCTATGAACGGCGTTTCTCCAAGGTGGTGCTGACCTCAGTCATCTACTTTTTCTTTTACATGTGGCAGAACGGACGGCTGAATCCGGTATGTGCTGACACACTCAGAGAAGCCTTCCACCGCATCCTGTCCGGCTCCATCCAGGATGACTGCCCTTTTTTGTGGCTGGTCTACATGACCCTCTCCATCTATGTGGCCGTGCCATTTCTCCAGTATATGTTTGAAGCAATGCCTTACCGAGCGCTGACCAGTCTCTGCCGTCCTTCTTGTGTGTATGTTCCTGAAAACCTACACCCTCATGACCACCGACCTGCCCTTCTTCGCCCAGTGGATCGGCATTGCCATGATCGGCTACTGGGTATCCCGCCCCGAGACCCGGAAATACGACCGGTGGATCTGGATCCTCGCAGCCCTGTCCTTCCTGAAGGTAGTGCTGTCCGTAAACCCTTATGTATACTGGCAGAGTTATGTCAACTATTATGTGCACATGGCACCACTTTCCATCTTCATGGCCTCGCGGC
>SCPO01001243.1_pt1 | contig 17487 bp, 22 predicted proteins | sample 6106821 | NCBI WGS metagenome assembly SCPO01 (sample SAMN10720448, study PRJNA508395) | human gut metagenome | isolation source: Participant 2 stool, 0 month | host: Homo sapiens | collected 2017 | reverse complement strand
ATTGCCCCGGACATCCGCCTGCTGACGGTGGTCTGGCCGGACCGCGATCACGCACCCACGCAGGCCAGTTCTTTACCCTGCGCATATGGGGCGCAGACGAAGCCCTTCCTGTCCCGGCCCATCAGCGTGCACCGCTGGAACCCGGACAGCAGTACCATCGAGTTTCTGTATCAGGTGGTGGGCGAGGGCACTGAAAAGATCGCGCAGCTCAAAATGAAGGATACCTTCCAGCTCACCGGCCCTATGGGCAACGGCTTTGATGTGCCGGACATCCTGAGCAAGTACAAAAAGATCGCTGTGGTGGGCGGCGGCATCGGCACCGCGCCCATGTTCCAGCTCACCCGTGAACTGGCAGCGGCAGGTGTGAAGCCGGATGTGTTCTTCGGCTTCCGGATGCCCCTACTGCATGGAGGAGTACCGCGAGATCGCAAACCTTGTCAAGGTGTCCACCGACACCGGCGCAGTGGGCTTCCACGGCTTTGTCACTCAGCTGTACGACCCCGCCGACTACGATGTGGTGCTGGTGTGCGGCCCCACGGTCATGATGAAGAACGCCGCCCGCCTGTGTGCCGAAAAGGGCACCCCCTGCTTTGTGAGCATGGAAAAGAAGATGGCCTGCGGCATTGGTGCCTGCCTTGGCTGCACCTGCGAGACCAGGGGCGGCGAGGGCAAGAGCGTGTGCAAGAACGGCCCGGTATTTGATGCAACGGAGGTGTTCTTCTGATGGCTGACCTGAAAACCAACCTGCTGGGCTTTGTGATGAACAGCCCGGTCATCGGCGCGTCCGGCACCGTGGGCTACGGCGTGGAGTACGAAGAGCTGGCAGACTTTGCCAAGATCGGCGGCATCTCCGGCAAGGGCCTGACCCTGCACGGCCAGTACGGCAACAAGGGCGAGCGCCTGTGGAGACCCCTCCGGCCTCATCAACAGCATCGGCCTGCAGAACCCCGGCGTGCAGCACTTCATTGACGTGGAGCTGCCCGAGATGCTGGAACTGAAGCAGAAATACGGCACGGTGGCCATTGCCAACCTTGGCGGCCACAGCGAGGAAGAGTATGTGGAAGGTGCCGCGATGCTGAGCGACAGCGCAGTGGACATCGTGGAGCTGAACATCTCCTGCCCAAACGTCAAGGTGGGCGGCATGGCCTACGGCGTGAAAGCCGAAGCTGCCGGTGAGGTGGTGCGCATGGGCGCGCTGCCTGCAAAAGCCCCTGATGGTCAAGCTGGGCCCGCAGGCCGAGAACATCCCTGAGATGTGCAAGGCCGTGGAAGCCGCCGGTGCGGATGCCATCAGCCTGACCAACACCTTCCAGGCCTGCGCCATCGATCTGGAAAAGCGCCGCCCGGTGTTCAACAACATCTTTGCGGGCCTGTCCGGCCCGGCGGTGCGGCCCATTGCCCTGCGCATGGTGTGGCAGGCCGTGGGCGCTGTGAACATCCCGGTGGTGGGTCTGGGCGGCATCGCCACGGGCCGCGATGCACTGGAGTTCATCATGGCCGGTGCCACGGCGGTGCAGGTGGGTGCCGCAAACTTTGCCAACCCCGCGCCATGGAGACCATTGCCGACGAGATGGCTGCATGGATGGACAAGAACGGCGTGAAAACACTGGACGAGATCCGCGGATGTGCCCGGAATGCTGAATAATCCAATTGATATACCAGCAAAATGCCGATTTATACGCATAAAAACAAAGTCACTGCATAAATTTGCAAATCACGCAAAAGCGTGGTACAATACCGTTCAAAAGACATTTTATAAAGAGAGGAGAAGTACAATGAGCGAAGCACTTGAGATCCTGAAGAGCTGTGACGCATTTCTGGAGGGGCATTTCCTGCTGTCCTCCGGCCGTCATTCCAGCGCATACTGCCAGATGGCCTATCTGCAGCAGTACCCCGACCGCTGCGCCGAGGTGATGAAGGTCGTGGCAGATAAGGTCAAGGAAATGGACGTGGATGTGATCGTCGGCCCGGCCATGGGCGGCATCGTGTACGCCTACGAGCTGGCCCGCCAGACTGGCAAGCGGGCGATCTTTACCGAGCGCGTGGACAATGTGATGACCCTGAAGCGCTTCGCCATCAACCCGGGTGAGAAGTGCCTCATCGCTGAGGACGTGGTCACCACCGGTATCTCTCTCTGGAAACCAAGCGCGTCATCGAGGAAAACGGCGGCATCTGCGTGGGCATCACCTGCGTGGTGGACCGCACCAAGCCCGAAGCTCCGTCTCCCATCCCCATCCTGGCAAGCGCCCTGAAGCTGGACCTGCCCAACTACGCACCGGAAGAGTGCCCCATCTGCAAGGAAGGCAAGCTGCCGCTGGTGCACCTGGGCGCCGCAAGATGAAGCAGGAAGCAAAGCAGACCCTGTAATGTGTTGAAACGAGGAAAACTATGAACGCATATCTTCTTTGGCAAATGGCATGGTCTTTGCCGGCCAGTCGGTGGGTGCCGAGGGTGTCACCGTGGGCGAGGTGGTCTTTGCCACCGGCATGGTGGGCTTTCAGGAGACCCTGACCGACCCCAGCTACTATGGCCAGATCATCACCCAGACCTACCCCCTTATCGGCAACTACGGCATGAATAAGGACGACATGGAGTCCGACCGCATCTGGGCAAAGGGCTACATCGTGCGCGAGGCCTGCACCACCCCCTCCAACTGGCGCTGCGAGGAAACGCTGGACAGCTTTTTAAAAGAACAACACCATCGGCATTGAGGGCATCGACACCCGCCACCTGACCCGCATCATCCGCGAGAGCGGTGTTATGAACGGTGCCATCCTGACCACCTTCGACCCCGCCGACCCGGCCAACAAGGCCGAGACCGAGGCTCTGTTGGCTCAGATCCGCGCCTACGCCGTCACCGATGCGGTGAAGAATGTTACCTGTGAAAGCCCGAGGTGTTCAACCCGCAGGGCGAGACCCATATCGTGCTGATGCACTACGGCTGCAAGCGCAACATCGTGCGCTGCCTTGTCAAGCGCGGCTGCAAGGTGACGGTCATGCCCGCCTTTGCAACGGCAGAGGAAATCAAGGCCCTTGCTCCGGACGGCATCATGCTGTCCAATGGTCCCGGCGACCCGGCGGAACCCGTGGAGGTCATCGAGAACCTCAAGCACATCTTTGAGCTGAACATCCCCACCTTCGGCATCTGTCTGGGCCACCAGCTGAGTGCTCTGGCAGCCGGTGCCAAGACCATGAAGCTCAAATACGGCCACCGGGGCGCAAACCAGCCTGTGACCGATTTTGCCTCCGGCCGCACCTTTATCACCAGCCAGAACCATGGCTACGCAGTGGTGGGCGAGGAGCTGCCCGCCGAGATGGGCGTTGTGGCCCAGGTGAACGCCAACGACGGCACCTGTGAGGGCATCCAGTATAAAAAATGGAACTGCTTTACTGTGCAGTTCCATCCCGAGGCCAACGGCGGCCCCAAGGATACCGAGTTCCTGTTCGACCGCTTCCTGAACAACGTCAAAGCAGCAAAAAGGAGGCACGCTGATATGCCCAAGGACCCTCGGATCAAAAAGGTGCTGGTCATTGGCTCCGGCCCCATCATCATTGGTCAGGCGGCCGAGTTTGACTACTCCGGCACCCAGGCCTGCCGCGCCCTGAAGGCAGAGGGCATCGAGACCGTTCTGCTGAACTCCAACCCCGCAACCATCATGACCGACCCGGATGTGGCCGACCATGTTTACATCGAGCCCATGACGCTGGAAGTCGTGGAGCGCATTCTGGACATCGAAAGCCGGACTCCGTGCTGCCCAACCTGGGCGGTCAGATGGGCCTGAACCTGTCCATGGAGCTGGCACGCTCCGGCTATCTGGACCGTACCGGCATCCGTCTGCTGGCCTGCAAGCCCGAGACCATCGACCGTGCCGAGGACCGCGAGCTGTTCAAGGAGACGATGGAAAAGCTGCACCAGCCCATCATCCCCTCTGAGGTGGTGGAAACGCTGCAGGACGCTCTGGCCTGTGCAGACCGCATTGGCTACCCGGTCATCGTGCGTCCGGCCTTTACCATGGGCGGCACCGGCGGCGGCATCTGCGAGAACAAGGCAAAGCTCATCGAGATCGGCACCAACGGCCTGCGCCTTTCCCCCATCCATCAGATCCTTGTGGAAAAGTGCATTGCCGGCTGGAAAGAGATCGAGTACGAGGTCATGCGCGACCACAAGGGCAATGTGATCACCGTGTGTAACATGGAAAACCTGGACCCCGTGGGCATCCACACCGGTGACTCGGTGGTTGTGGCACCCTCCCAGACGCTGACCGACTATGAGTACCAGATGCTGCGTACCGCTGCGCTGGACATCATCACCGAACTGGGCATCGAGGGCGGCTGCAACTGCCAGTTCGCCCTGAAACCGGACAGCTTTGATTATGCGGTCATCGAGGTCAACCCCCGTGTGTCCCGCTCTTCCGCACTGGCTTCCAAGGCCACCGGTTATCCCATTGCCAAGGTGGCTACCAAGATCGCCCTGGGCTACACGCTGGACGAGATCACCAACGACGTTACCGGCGAGACCTGCGCCTGCTTTGAGCCGGCCCTGGACTACATCGTGGTCAAGTACCCGAAGTGGCCCTTTGATAAGTTCGTCTACGCCGACAAATCTCTGGGCACCCAGATGATGGCCACCGGCGAGGTGATGAGCATTGGCAACAGCTTCGAGGCTGCCATGATGAAGGCCGTCTCCTCCACCGAGCTGGGCATGGATACCCTGACCCACAAGCCCTTTGAGGAGCTGACCGATGACGAGATCGTGGCCCACATGCATGTTCAGGACGCCGAGCGCGTGTTCTGCGTGTACGAGGCCCTCAAGCGCGGCATCGACCACCAGACCATCTACCGCATCACCAAGATCGACTGGTGGTTTTTGGACAAGATGCAGCATCTGGCAGATCTGGAAAAGGGTCTTGCTAAGTGCAACGGCGTGCTGACCGAAGAGCAGTACAAGACTGCCAAGAAGTACGGCTTCCAGGATAAGACCATCAAGCGTCTGGCACAGGTGGACACCCTGCCTGTGGAGAACTACCGGGCCGGCTTTAAGATGGTGGATACCTGTGCAGCAGAGTTCTCTGCCAACACTCCTACTTCTACTCCACCTACGATGGCGACAACGAGGCCGCCGAGTTCATTGCCGAGAAGGAAGCCGAAGCATCCGCCAAGGGCGAGCCCAGGAAAAGAAGGTGCTGGTCTTTGGCTCCGGCCCTATCCGCATCGGTCAGGGCATCGAGTTCGACTACTGCTCGGTGCACTGTGTGTGGACCCTGAAGAAGCACGGCTGCGAAGCCATCCTGGTCAACAACAACCCCGAGACTGTCTCCACCGACTTTGACACCGGCGACCGTCTGTACTTTGACCCGCTGAACCCGGAGAGCGTGGACAACATCATTGCCACCGAGAAGCCGGATGCCTGCGTGGTGCAGTTCGGCGGCCAGACCGCCATCAAGCTGGCAAAGCACATGGACGAGATCGGCCTGCCCATTCTGGGCACCCCGGCAGATGCCATCGATGAAGCAGAGGACCGTGAGCGCTTCGACGAGCTGCTGGAGCGCTGCAGAATCCCCCGCGCACCGGGCCGCACTGTCTTCAATCTGGACGAGGCGCTGGCTGCCGCCGATGAGATCGGTCTGCCGGTGCTGATGCGCCCCTCCTACGTGCTGGGCGGTCAGAACATGATCGTGGCCTACACCAAGGCGGACGTGATCGAGTACATGGGCGTTATCACCGAGCATGTGGACATGGATCACCCTGTGCTGCTGGATAAGTATATTCTGGGCACCGAGTGCGAAGTGGATGCCATCTGCGATGGCGAAAACTTCCTGATCCCCGGCATCATGGAGCAGGTGGAGCGCACCGGTGTGCACTCCGGCGACTCCATCTGTGTCTACCCGGCACAGCACCTGACTCAGGCCGAGATCGACACCATGGTGGATTACACCGGCCGCTTTGCCCGCGAGCTGCATGTCAACGGTCTGGTGAACGTGCAGTACGCAGTTTCCAACGGCAAGGTGTACGTCATTGAGGTGAACCCCCGTTCCTCCCGTACCGTGCCGTATATCTCCAAGGTCACCGGTGTGCCCATGGTGGATCTGGCAGTGCGCTGTTGTCTGGGCGAAAAGCTGGCAGATATGGGCTACGGCACCGGCCTGCACCCCAACGCACCTTATGTGGCCGTCAAGGTGCCTGTGTTCAGCTTTGAAAAGCTGCACGGTGTGGATACCCAGTTCGGCCCCGAGATGAAGTCCACCGGCGAAGTGCTGGGCATTGCCCCCAACTACCACGATGCCCTGCTCAAGGGCCTTATCGGCGCGGGCTACACCTTCAAGACCCCCGGCCCTGCAAGCTGCTGCATCTTCACCGTGAAGGACAGCGACAAGCCGGAGTTCGTGGATATCGCATGGAAGCTCAAGAGCATGGGCTACAAGCTGTACGGTACCTCCGGCACCTGCGCATGGCTCAACAAGCACATGGTGCCCTGCAACGAGGTGCGCAATATGTCCGGCGAGTCGCCCAACATCGTGGACCTGCTGCAGAGCGGTCTGGTGGATTATGTGTTCTCTACCAGCGCTAAGGGCCGTGACCCCAAGCGCGACTCCGTCCGCCTGCGCCGCAAGGCTGTGGAGCTGAGCATCCCCTGCATCACCGCAGTGGATACCGCCAACGCTCTGGTGAACTGCCTGCGCAGTGATCACAGTCTGGAAAATATCCCGCTGGTGGATATTGCCACCCTGTATCACCGCAAATAATTACCTCACGAATTACCCGTAAAATGCTTTTTGCAGCGCCCGCCAAAACAGCGGGCGCTGTATTTGTGAAGGACGGAGAGAGATTACATAAGTTCGTGCGCAATAAATGACGTTTTGTGCGCAATCTGTCGCAAACAGTGTGTGAATTATGTTATACTCAACAACGCAAAATTTGCCAAAAGACGTTACTTTTGGACACTCCAGGAGGATATAGATACATGACCCGTTCCCAGATGATCGAGACGGTGGCACGCAAGACCGGCTTCACCGAAGCACAGGTCGAGACCACGATGGATGCAATGTTTGACCAGATCGCAGACTGCCTGCGCGCAGACGAGAAGGTGACCATCGCAGGCTTTGGCCGTTTTGAGATGCGTCCCCGCAAGCCCAAGGCCTACACCAACCCCAAGACCAAGGTTTCCAGCCGTCTGGAGTCCACCTCCATCCCCGGCTTCAAGGCCAGCGGCCGCTTCAAGCAGAAGCTGGAAGCAGGCAAGGCTGCCAAGACTGAGGAAGCTGTCTGATCCTCAAATCAAATGCAAAGAGCTGTGCCCTCCACTCGGGGCGCAGCTCTTTTTGTTTGGAGCTCCCTCAGTTTCGCATTTGCTCAACAGCTCCCTCGGAGAGGGAGCCTCGCCGTGCGGAAAAGTCTCCCTCTGGGAGGAAGGTGGCATCGCATTAGCGATGACGGAAGGAGTTCGTTAAGAACCTGCTGACAAGTGTGGCATTTCATGCTATACTGGGTTCAGAATATAAAATGACAAAGGAACGGAGAATCAGATGCTTTACAGTGAGTTGCAGTGCAGCGATGCCATCCACAAGGCCGTGGAGCGCATGGGCTTTGCCGAAATGACCGAAATTCAGGAAAGACTATCCCCGTCATGATGGCGGGCTATGACGTGATCGCAAAGCCCCCACCGGCACCGGCAAAACCTGTGCCTTCGGCATCCCGGTGGCGGAGCATATCTTACCGGAAAACAAGTACCCGCAGGCCGTGATCATGGCCCCCACCCGGGAGCTGGCCCAGCAGATCGCGCAGGAGCTGGAAGAGCTGACCTATTTCATGCCCGAAGTGCAGGTGGCCTGCGTGTACGGCGGTGCCAACATGGAAAAGCAGGCAAAGCGCCTTGCCGAGGGCGCCAGATCGTGGTGGCAACGCCCGGCCGCCTGATGGACCATTACAAGCACCATTCCATTGATATCTCCCATGTGACCCAGATCGTGCTGGACGAGGCCGACGAAATGCTGAACATGGGCTTCTATAAGGATGTGCGGCATATCATTGAAATGATGAAGGCCCGCAAGTCCCTCTCCATGTTCTCGGCCACCATCAGCCGCGAGGTAATGGACATCGGCTGGCTGTACCAGCACAACGCCGAGGAGATCACCGTTCAGCCCAAGGAAGAAAGCCAGCCCAAGATCACCCAGTATATGCTGGAGACCTCCGGCCGCAACAAGCTTTCCGACCTTGCACAGATCATCATTGGTGAGAACTACAAGCGGGTGATGGTATTCTGCGATACCAAGTTCAACACTGCCACTCTGGCCAACCAGCTGGCACGGCTGGGCTTCTCGGTAGACTGCCTGCACGGCGACCTCTCCCAGAAGGAGCGCAACCAGATCATGCAGAACTTCCGGGATGGCAAGCTGGCCATTCTGGTAGCCACCGACGTTGCCGCCCGCGGCATCGATGTTTCGGATGTGGATGCCGTGATCAACTACGATGTGCCCAGTGAGAACGAACATTACACCCACCGCATCGGCCGCACCGGCCGTGCCAAAAAGGAGGGCGTGAGCTACCTGTTCTATGTGCCGGAGGAGAAAAAGCGGGTGCAGGAACTGCTGCGCTTGACCCGCAATACCGACCTGTGCACCCCGGTGCATTTTGACTTCAACCATGAGCACATTGTGGTGGAGAAAAAGCAGGACAGCGCCGACCGGTTCCAGATCAAGTGCTACTTCTGATAAAATAAGAACTCCTTCAGTCTCGCATTCGCTCGCCAGCTCCTTCAAGGAGGGAGCCTTTGGCAGTGCGGCAAAGTTTTATGTTTTGCCAAAGGCCCCATCTCCGAGGGGGCTGTCTGCGAAGCAGACTGGGGGAGCCTCACTTTTCTATTAAAATCTATTGACCTTCCCCTTTCTGGAAGGTGTAACATAGGCACGTAAGGAGGCACCGGAGCCATGAAGATCAACGAAGTGGAAGCCGCTGTGGGCGTGACCAAAAGAACATCCGCTTTTACGAGGAGGAGGGGCTCATTACCCCCAGCCGCGAGCCAGGCAACGGCTACCGCAGCTACTCGCAGGCGGACGTGGAACGCCTGCGCCGCATCAAGCTGCTGCGCAAGCTGGATGTGCCGCTGGCCGAGATCCGGGAAATGCTGGAAGGGCAGAAGACGCTGGCCGAGGGAATGGCCCAGCAGCTGGAACGTCTGAGCACCCGCCGCAGGATCTGGACGAAGCCATCGGCTTCTGTACCGTATTGGAAAAGGCTTCCGGAAACCTTGAAGAACTGGATGTGGAGCAGACGCTTGCGCGCCTTGCTGCACGGGAGGAACAGGGAGTGACCTTTGTGAACATTGAACGCACAGACCGAAAAGGCGAGCGCATCCGCGGTGCCTGCATCGGCGCTGCTCTTTTTGTGGCGCTGATGGCTTTTGTGATCGCAACGATGGCGTGGGCCTTTTACAGCGACCCGCAGGAAGCGCCGCCGCTGCCGCTGCTCATCGTATTGTTCGGCATCCCGGTGGGGTGCATCGTGGGCACGCTGAAGGTGTTGCTGGAACGCATTGAAGAGATCGGAAAGGGAGAAGAAGATGCTTATCGTAACTATTAACGAAGTGCCCGGCAAAAAGCTGGAAGCGCTGGGCGTGGTGCGCGGCAGCACGGTGCAGAGCCGCAATCTGGGCCACGATCTGATGGCGGGGTTCCGCACGCTGGTGGGCGGTGAAGTGACCGACTACGCGGATATGCTCACCGAAGCCCGGCAGATCGCCACAGGACGCATGGTCAAGGATGCAGAGTCCCTTGGTGCGGATGCAGTTGTAGGGATGCGCTACGCTTCCGCCAGCGTCATGCAGGGCGCAGCAGAGGTTATTGCTTATGGAACGGCGGTGAAGTTCGTATGACCACAAAAGAAAAGCAGGGCTTCGGCCTTTATTTCCTGTTAGCATTTGGTCTGGCATGGCTGTGTCAGGTCGGCGGCTGCATGGTGCTGCTGCAAAGCAGAATGCCGTGCTGTATCAGTTGGCGCTGGTCGCCACCATGCTCTGCCCGCTGCTGGCGGTGCTGCTGGTGCAAAAGGTCTTTCTGCGCCAGCCCACCGGCATCGGCTGGAAGGTGCAGGGCAAGCGCCGCTACTGGCTGGCGGCGTGGTTCGGCCCGGCGTTATTTACGGTGCTGGCCGCAGTGCTCTATTTTGCGGTGTTCCCGCATCGACTGGACCTCTCCGGCAGCTGGCTGGCAGCGGCCTACGGCGGCGAGATGGACGCTCAGACCCTGCGCAGGGAGCTGGGCGTATCCAACCTCAGCTACATGCTGGAAACAGGTCTGTTCGCGGTCACGCTGGCTCCGGTCATCAATATGTTCGCAGCTTTGGGCGAGGAAGCCGGATGGCGCGGGTATATGATGCCTCACCTGAAGGAGCAGCTCGGCCTGCTCAACGGCCGCCTGCTGGGCGGCGTGATCTGGGGTGTCTGGCACTGGCCGCTGATGCTGCTGGTGGGCTACGAATACGGCACCAACTACTTGGGCGCGCCAGTGCTGGGCCTTTTCGTGTGGTGCATAGTCTGCTTTGCGCTCAATACCCTGTTGGACTGGCTCTATGAAAAGACCGGGTGCATCTGGGTGCCGTCCATTGCGCACGGCGCATTCAATGCGGTGGCAGCGCTGTTTGTGGTTTTGACGAACCCGGCAGACAGCTATTACAATGTATTGGGTCCGGCACCCATTGGCCTGATCGGAATGCTGCCCATGCTGGCTGCTGCAGTCTGGCTGACCCTGCGAAGATCCTGAAAACCTGAATAGTTCCGGGAGAGGACTCTTCCGCTTTTGCCGCCGCAGCTGCAATGCAGCTGCGGCCTGCTGCTTTTGGGGGCACGCAAAAGAATGGAAAAATCTGTCAAAAGTGTTGACAAGGAGGCGGGGGTGTGGTATTATACTTGAGCACCAAGCGCTGAGGGAAAGAATGACTTCAAAGCCTCAGCAGGAAGCCTTTGAAAAGAACCAATAGACGTCAAGAAGGACTGGTTTGTTCCGAGAAACTTCAAGACATCCAAGTTCAGAAAGCTCAAAAGCTTCTAAAAATAAGGCTTGACAAAAACCACTTCGGTGGTAAAATAAATAGGTCGTCAGCCGCAAGGCTGAGGCGCTACAGGACCTTGAAAATTGAACAATATCGAAAACTTGTAAGGAACCTTTTAAGTGTTTGGAAAACACTAAAACAATTCAAAAGTAATTCACACAGGACGCAAGCGATTGCGTGCTGAGCGAACAAGATTTAACACTTTAAAAGTGATAAATATCATTTATAAAGAGTTTGATCCTGGCTCAGGACGAACGCTGGCGGCGCGCCTAACACATGCAAGTCGAACGAGCGAGAGAGCTTGCTTTCTCGAGCGAGTGGCGAACGGGTGAGTAACGCGTGAGGAACCTGCCTCAAAGAGGGGACAACAGTTGGAAACGACTGCTAATACCGCATAAGCCCACGGGTCGGCATCGACCAGAGGGAAAAGGAGCAATCCGCTTTGAGATGGCCTCGCGTCCGATTAGCTAGTTGGTGAGGTAACGGCCCACCAAGGCGACGATCGGTAGCCGGACTGAGAGGTTGAACGGCCACATTGGGACTGAGACACGGCCCAGACTCCTACGGGAGGCAGCAGTGGGGAATATTGCACAATGGGGGAAACCCTGATGCAGCGACGCCGCGTGGAGGAAGAAGGTCTTCGGATTGTAAACTCCTGTTGTTGGGGAAGATAATGACGGTACCCAACAAGGAAGTGACGGCTAACTACGTGCCAGCAGCCGCGGTAAAACGTAGGTCACAAGCGTTGTCCGGAATTACTGGGTGTAAAGGGAGCGCAGGCGGGAAGACAAGTTGGAAGTGAAATCTATGGGCTCAACCCATAAACTGCTTTCAAAACTGTTTTTCTTGAGTAGTGCAGAGGTAGGCGGAATTCCCGGTGTAGCGGTGGAATGCGTAGATATCGGGAGGAACACCAGTGGCGAAGGCGGCCTACTGGGCACCAACTGACGCTGAGGCTCGAAAGTGTGGGTAGCAAACAGGATTAGATACCCTGGTAGTCCACACCGTAAACGATGATTACTAGGTGTTGGAGGATTGACCCCTTCAGTGCCGCAGTTAACACAATAAGTAATCCACCTGGGGAGTACGACCGCAAGGTTGAAACTCAAAGGAATTGACGGGGGCCCGCACAAGCAGTGGAGTATGTGGTTTAATTCGACGCAACGCGAAGAACCTTACCAAGTCTTGACATCCCTTGACAGACATAGAAATATGTAATCTCTTCGGAGCAAGGAGACAGGTGGTGCATGGTTGTCGTCAGCTCGTGTCGTGAGATGTTGGGTTAAGTCCCGCAACGAGCGCAACCCTTATGGTCAGTTACTACGCAAGAGGACTCTGGCCAGACTGCCGTTGACAAAACGGAGGAAGGTGGGGATGACGTCAAATCATCATGCCCTTTATGACTTGGGCTACACACGTACTACAATGGCGTTAAACAAAGAGAAGCAAGACCGCGAGGTGGAGCAAAACTCAGAAACAACGTCCCAGTTCGGACTGCAGGCTGCAACTCGCCTGCACGAAGTCGGAATTGCTAGTAATCGTGGATCAGCATGCCACGGTGAATACGTTCCCGGGCCTTGTACACACCGCCCGTCACACCATGAGAGCCGGGGGGACCCGAAGTCGGTAGTCTAACCGCAAGGAGGACGCCGCCGAAGGTAAAACTGGTGATTGGGGTGAAGTCGTAACAAGGTAGCCGTAGGAGAACCTGCGGCTGGATCACCTCCTTTCTAAGGAGTCAGGCAAGGACAGGACATCAAAAGATGGACAGTCCTTGGACAGGTTTAAACGAGTAGAGTAGATATTGTTCGATTTTGAGGGCCCTGAAAGGGACACTCAAAGACGTACCTTGAAAACTGAATAATAACTGCGAAACAAAGATTATAGTAAGTTCTTTTAAGAAATATTACAATTTCAAAGGAAGGGTAACAATAATCTTCGTTGGCAAGAGAGAATCAAGAGGATACCAAATGTTCGAAAGAGAACGTTTGATAAGGTCAAGCGAACAAGGGCGCAGGGCGAATGCCTTGGCACTGGGAGCCGATGAAAGACGTGATAAGCTGCGATAAGCTTCGGGGAGCTGCAAATAAGCATTGATCCGGAGATTTCTGAATGAGGAAACTCACTTGGGTTCATACTCAAGTACACTGCACTGAACTTAAAAATAGGTGCAGTGAGGGAACCGCCTAAACTGAAACATCTAAGTAAGGCGAGGAAGAGACATCAAACGAGATTCCGTAAGTAGTGGCGAGCGAACGCGGAAGCGGGCAAACCGAGGTAGAAATACCTCCGGGGTACGGACTGCTTTTAAGACTTAAGTTGCTAATCGAACGGCATGGGAAGGCCGGTCAGAGAGTGTGAGAACCACGTAGGTGAAAACGACAAGAGCTGAGCGATTCCAGAGTACGGCCAGACACGTGAAACCTGGTCGGAAGATGGGGACCACCCTCCAACCCTAAATACTACCCAGTGACCGATAGCGTATAGTACTGTGAAGGAAAGGTGAAAAGCACCCGGGAGGGAAAAAGAACCTGAAACCCTGTGCCTACAAGCACCTAGAGCACGTCAAAGTGTGATAGGGTACTTTTTGTAGAACGGTCCGGCGAGCGATTATATGCAGCAAGGTTAAGGACTTAAGGTCTGGAGCCGAAGCGAAAGCGAGTTTGAAAAGGGCGTTAAGTTGCATATAATGGGCCCGAAACCGGGTGACCTACCCATGGTCAGGTTGAAGTGGAAGTAAAATTCCATGGAGGACCGAACCGACCTCCGTTGAAAAGGCGGCGGATGAACTGTGGGTAGCGGAGAAATTCCAATCGAACCCGGAGATAGCTGGTTCTCCCCGAAATAGTTTTAGGACTAGCCTCAAGTTAGATACCTGGAGGTAAAGCACTGAATAGCCTAGCGGCCGAGAGGTTAGCGAAGCTTATCAAACTCAGAATGCCAGAGTATTGATGCTTGGGAGTCAGACAGTGTCAGATAAATGTCATTGTCAAAAGGGAAACAGCCCAGATCTACAGCTAAGGTCCCAAAGTTAGGTTAAGTGGAAAACGATGTGAAGATACGCAGACAACCAGGATGTTGGCTCAGAAGCAGCCACTCATTCAAAGAGTGCGTAATAGCTCACTGGTCGAGCGTCTTTGCGCGGAGAATTTAACGGGCTAAACCTGACACCGAAGCTTAGGCAATCCAGCAATGGATTGGGTAGGGAGCGTTGTATACGCGGAGAAACAGTAGCGTGAGCGGCTGTGGAGTGTATAGAAGTGAGAATGCCGGAATGAGTAGCGCGAATGCAGTGAGAATCTGCATGGCCGAAAGCCTCAGGTTTTTGGAGGAAGGTTCGTCCGCTCCAAGTTAGTCGGGAGCTAAGGTGAGGCCGGAAGGCGTAGCCGATGCACAGACGGTAGAGATTCCGTCACCACCAAAAGAGTTAAGCACAGGGACACATTCAAAGTCTCAGAGCCGGGTGTTGGTTCCGGTAGAGATCGAGGGAAATTAGTACCGAAGTCTGAGATGGAAGATGGCGAGAAAAGCTGTGTGTATTTCTGAGGTGCCCGTACCGCAAACCGACACAGGTAGGTAGGAAGAAGATTCTAAGGCCAACGGGAGAAGGGTTGTTAAGGAACTCGGCAAATTGACCCCGTAACTTCGGGAGAAGGGTGCTCAGAGATGGAGCCGCAGAGAATAGGCCCAAGCGACTGTTTACCAAAAACACAGGTTTGTGCTAAATCGAAAGATGACGTATACGAGCTGACGCCTGCCCGGTGCTGGAAGGTTAAGAGGAGATGTGCAAGCATTGAATCGAAGCCCCAGTGAACGGCGGCCGTAACTATAACGGTCCTAAGGTAGCGAAATTCCTTGTCAGGTAAGTTCTGACCCGCATGAAAGGCGTAATGATTTGGGCACTGTCTCAACAACCCGCCCGGCGAAATTGTAGTACCGGTGAAGATGCCGGTTACCCGCGACAAGACGGAAAGACCCCATGGAGCTTTACTGTAGCTTAATATTGGGTTTCGATGTTGCATGCACAGGATAGATGGGACACTGGGAAACAATCGCTTTGGCGGTTGCGGAGTGGCCGTTGGGATACCATCCTTGCGATATTGGAATTCTAACCTGCGGCTCTGAATCGAGTCGGGGGACATTGTTAGGTGGGCAGTTTGACTGGGGCGGTCGCCTCCTAAAAGTAACGGAGGCGCTCAAAGGTTTGCTCAGCTTGAACGGAAATCAAGCAAAGAGTGCAAACGCAGAAGCGAGCCTAACTGCGAGACTGACGGGTCGAGCAGTAACGAAAGTTGGAGTTAGTGATCCGGTGGTATGTGAGTGGAAATGCCATCGCTCAACGGATAAAAGTTACCCTGGGGATAACAGGCTGATCTCCCCCAAGAGTCCACATCGACGGGGAGGTTTGGCACCTCGATGTCGGCTCATCGCATCCTGGGGCTGTATTCGGTCCCAAGGGTTTGGCTGTTCGCCAATTAAAGCGGTACGCGAGCTGGGTTCAGAACGTCGTGAGACAGTTCGGTCCCTATCTGTCGTGGGCGCAGGATATTTGATGGGAGCTGTCCCTAGTACGAGAGGACCGGGACGGACGTACCTCTGGCGCACCAGTTGTTCCGCCAGGAGCATAGCTGGGCAACTACGTACGGATCGGATAAACGCTGAAAGCATCTAAGCGTGAAGCCGACCCAAAGATAAGATGTCCCATTGTTTTAAACAAGTAAGACCCCTTGAAGACTACAAGGTTGATAGGCACGATGTGTAAGTGGAGCGATCCATTCAGCAAGCGTGTACTAATAGGTCGAGGGCTTGACCACAATTCGCTTGAGTATTTCAAGTCAACGAGAAGTAGCAGTGATTATTCAGTTTTGAAGGCACGTCCTTCTAAGAAATACTGGACAAACAGTAGACCTTATGGTATACTGAGCCAGTCATATGGTCGGTGACGATGACGGTGAGGTTCCACCTGTTCCCATTCCGAACACAGTAGTTAAGCTCACTCGTGCCCAAGATAGTTAGCTGGAAACGGCTTGTGAAAATAGGTAGTCGCCGACTTGACCAAAACGCTCTAAGAGAAATCTTGGAGCGTTTTCTTTGTGCGAAAGCATTTACATAAAAATCGGCCCCGCTGCGTGGAAAACTCCAACGCGGCGGGGCCGATGATTTATTGGGTGGTATATCCTTTAAGAAGCTTAGCCCTGCCGGCGCAGCCGAACAGCTCGATCTTTCCTTGCACTTGGCCTCGATGGCCTTTGCGCCGGGAGCCAGCAGCTTGGGGGTCAAAGCCCTTGCCCTGCTGATCCTTGCCAGCTTCGATGTACTTGCGGGTGGCCTCAGCAAACACCAGCTGGCACTCGGTGTTGATGTTGATCTTGGAAACGCCCAGGCTGATGGCCTTTGCGATCATGTCGTCAGGGATGCCGGTGCCGCCGTGCAGGACCAGAGGAATGTTATTGGTAGCCTTATGGATGCGGTCCAGAGCCTCGAAGTCCAGACCCTTCCAGTTTGCGGGTAGACACCGTGGATGTTGCCGATACCGGCAGCCAGGAAGTCAATGCCCAGAGCGGTGATCTTTGCGCACTCTTCGGGGTCTGCAATCTCGCCGGCACCCACGACGCCGTCCTCAACACCGCCGATGGAACCGACCTCGGCCTCGATGCTCAGGCCCTTAGCGTGTGCCAGAGCAACCAGCTCCTTGGTCTTTTCCACATTCTCGTCGATGGCGTAGTGGCTGCCATCGAACATAATGGAAGAGAAGCCGGCCTCGATGCAGGCCTTGCAGCCCTCATAGGTGCCGTGGTCCAGGTGCAGAGCGACCGGACGGTGATACCCATGGAATCGACCATTGCATCGACCATAGCAGCGACGGTCTTGAAGCCGGTCATGTAATTTGCCGGCACCCTCGGAGACACCCAGAATGACAGGACTCTTCATCTCCTCGCAGGCGGTCAGAACGGCCTTGGTCCACTCCAGGTTGTTGATGTTGAACTGAGGCACACCGTAGTGGCCATCACGTGCTTTGATCAGCATTTCGGTTGCATTTACCAACATTATTCATTACCTCCACAAAAATCATCGGGGTCTGTTCGTACCCACACACCGCTTTGTGTATGGTTTAACGAAGTTGCACCCTAAGTATACCCCAAACAGATGGTAAAATCAATCCACCGGAGAGTTTTGTAACCAAACCGAAGCTTTCTGCCAGCAGTGTGCTCGAAAGACAGAGAAATAAGTGGGATGCAACATTTTATACAGGCTTCGACAACATCCGGCCAGACCGGCGGCGGAGGCACCAAAGCAGACGATTTTCAACACAGATCCACATTCGTCAAAATGATGTTGGATAAAAGGCAAAACAAGTGCCACTCTGCTTCAAAATTTTGTCATAATTCTGACTTGAAAATTACAAAATGTATGAAGGGTTCTGAGCCTGTCGAGATGAGATTG
>SCPO01000260.1_pt1 | contig 17551 bp, 13 predicted proteins | sample 6106821 | NCBI WGS metagenome assembly SCPO01 (sample SAMN10720448, study PRJNA508395) | human gut metagenome | isolation source: Participant 2 stool, 0 month | host: Homo sapiens | collected 2017 | reverse complement strand
TAACTTGGTTGGTATTCAGTTTATCCTTTCCTAAGAAGGCAATGAAGGTATTAAGGGTAGTTTGATAGTTCCTCTTACCTTTGACCTCTGTAGTTGTTAACCAGTCTTTGCAGAACTGGATAAAGTCAATAGGGGTATTTGCTTCCTTTTCCTTCTGGATGCACTCTAAAATATCATTAAGGGTGAAGTTGGAAGTCTCTAGGGGTAGAGTAGCACATAACTCTTGATAATGTCTGACTAGTCTGTCAGCTTCCTTGATGTACTTTGGATTCTTTAACTTGAAGTCCTTAGTCGTCTTCTGTTCTTACAAAGATATGAGTAGCCAACCTCTTAACCTCTCTGTTATAGGTCAGCCTAATCTTTACATTGTAGGTATTATCAACTTTTTGCTTGGATTTTAAGACTTCTGCTTTGATAGTTAGCATGTTATATTGATTTATTGGGAACAACAATAGACCAACAACTATACTTTTAAGGGGTGATTTAGCCTAATTTCTGCCCTTGAATGATATTCTACCAACAAAAAGAAAACCCTCATAAGTATTTAACTTACAAGGGTTTTTGTTGGGTGGAAGACCGGACTCGAACCGGCGACATTCAGAACCACAATCTGACGCTCTAACCAACTGAACTACATCCACCATGTTTGCGTTTCTCTAACGCGGTGCAAAGATAGATATTATCTTCTAATTTCCAAAAGATTCTGCTATTTTTTTTTCGAAAAAAGTATATTCTTTTATTCCCCGATTGTGCTTGCTGAAAAGGGTTCGCGCATCATTTACAAAGATTTTCAGAGAGTTACGTGCTTGTAAAGGAATTGAATCAATCGGCAAATTGATTGGGAGCAATTGATGATTTTTTTTTCCTGATTGAATGGGACGGGCTGTCCATACCAAACTATAATCACAATTATTGAGGCGGACAGTGCTGTCTTTTACTAATTCCATTCTTACCATCAGTCCTCCGTCAGTGCGGCGGGCGGACATATTGGAAATATAATTTCCCAGCGAATAGACTACGAGATGTTTGTCATTCGTCAGGCTGTCTGTGCGAACTTCGATGGGCTGAACTACGTGAGGATGGGAGCCGATGATATGGTTTACTCCTTTTTCAATCAGCCAGTCGGCGAGGAATTTTTGCTCTTTGTCCGGGAGTGACTGGTATTCGATTCCCCAATGCATACAAGCTATGATGGCATCCGGCTTCATTGCTTTACTCTCTTCAATATCTTTGGCGATGATGGCTGTATCGATATAGTTCACGATATTAGGAGGGGTAACGGGGATGCCGTTTGTTCCATACGTGTAGTTGAGCAGGGCGATGCGGAATCCGTTCTTTTCTAATAAAAGAGGATATTTCTTTTCGCGTTCATCAGCGTTGATATACGTGCCTGCGTGTGGAACCTTTAAAGAGTCTATTAATTGAATGGTTCTCTCCAGTCCGGATTTACCACGATCGAGACTGTGGTTGTTGGCAGTCACTAAAACATTGAAACCTGCATCGTGAATTGCGGTCAGAAATTCGTCCGGCGCGCTGAAAGCAGGATAACCTTTGTAAGGTTGCCTCCTAATGTCACTTCCAGGTTGGCGATGGAGAGGTCGGCTTTCTTTATTTCTTCTTTGACATACGTGAAACATGTGGAGTAATCATAGCCGGTTGATGTTCGTGCAGCGTTGATTTGTCCCTGATGTTGCATGAGGTCACCTACGAAAAGGAGGCGTAGGGTGTCGGTGGAGAAGATGCTGTCGGAAAGGCTGTCCGACAGGGTGTCAATGATAGAATCTCTCTTTGCCTGCGACCGGGAGGTGCAGGACAAAGAGAGAAGCAAAATCATCAGAAACAGGGTATGTCTCATTGATAAATAGCTTTCTTACCAGCTAAGAGTGTATTTTTCATTAACGATACAATCGTCATCGGACCCACGCCGCCCGGTACGGGAGTGATGAATGAGCATTTCGGTGCAACTTCGTCAAACTTCACGTCGCCGGTCAGTTTAAAACCTGATTTCTTGGTTGCATCCGGCACACGGGTAGTACCTACGTCAATAACTACCGCGCCTTCTTTCACCATTTCGGCTTTTACAAAGTTCGGTTGTCCCAAAGCAGCGATAATAATATCAGCTTCCTGACATTCTTTTACCAGGTCTCTGCTACGGCTGTGGCATACAGTAACAGTTGCATCTCCCGGATACGCTTTCTGCATCATCAGGGAAGCCATCGGCTTGCCGACAATATTGCTGCGTCCGAGTACGACGCACTTTTTTCCGGAAGTTTCTATGTTATAACGTTTCAACAATTCGAGGATGCCGTTGGGAGTAGCGGATACATAACACGGAAGCCCGATGGACATACGGCCTACGTTGATCGGATGGAAACCGTCTACGTCTTTACGGTAATCAATTGTTTCGATTACTTTCTGTTCGGAGATATGTTTGGGTAAGGGAAGCTGTACGATAAAGCCGTCCACGTCGTTGTCTTCGTTTAGTTCACGTACTTTGGCAAGCAGTTCTTCTTCGGTCACGTCACTTTCATAACGGATGAGGGAAGACTTGAATCCACATACTTCACAGGCTTTTACTTTGGCAGCTACATAAGTCTCGCTACCACCATCATGTCCTACAAGAATAGCGGTCAGGTGCGGGCGTTTGTCCGCCACGAGCAACAATTTCGGCTACTTCGGCTGCAATCTCTTGTTTCACTTGTTCGGAAATTGCTTTTCCGTCTATCAGAGTCATATTTTCAGAGTATTTATTGGTGATGGACAAAAGTAAAATAAATAACTGAACTCTCCAAAGGGATTGGAATTTTTGTCAAGAGATGGGGGGATAAAAAAAAGAGGGAGCCGAAACTCCCTCTTTTACTTATCATTAGATTTGGATCTACAGAATGATTACTTTTTCATCTTAGGCATCATCTTACCCATTTTGCTGCTAGTCACCATTTTCATCATTTTGCGTGTCTGGTCGAACTGTTTCAATAGGCGATTCACTTCTTGGATAGTCGTTCCGCTACCTTTGGCGATACGCGTACGGCGTGAACCGTTCAATATTTCCGGATTGGAACGTTCTGCCGGAGTCATGGAATAAATGATGGCTTCGATGCTCTTGAAAGCATTGTCGTCAATATCAATATCTTTGATTGCTTTTCCTACTCCCGGAATCATGGAAGCGAGGTCTTTCAGATTACCCATTTTCTTGATTTGTGCAATCTGGCTAAGGAAGTCGTTGAAGTCGAATTGGTTTTTGGCAATTTTCTTCTGTAAGCGTTTGGCTTCTTCTTCATCGTATTGTTCCTGTGCGCGTTCTACCAATGAAACGATGTCACCCATACCGAGAATACGGTCGGCCATACGGGCAGGGTGGAACTGATCGATTGCTTCCAGCTTTTCACCTGTACCTACGAATTTAATCGGTTTGTTCACTACCGAACGGATAGAAAGAGCCGCACCACCGCGGGTATCACCATCGAGTTTGGTCAGTACCACACCGTTGAAGTCCAGACGTTCATTGAATTCTTTAGCTGTGTTTACAGCGTCCTGACCGGTCATGGAGTCTACCACGAACAGAATTTCGTCCGGATTGATCGCTTCCTTTTGATAGCAGCGATCTCGTTCATCATCTGCTCGTCTACTGCCAGACGTCCGGCTGTATCGACGATAACGAGGTCGTATCCTTTGGCTTTGGCTTCCTGAATGGCGTGTTGTGCAATCTCTACCGGATTTTTGCTGTCCAGTTCGGAGTACATCGGCACTTCAATTTGTTCTGCCAATACACGTAACTGTTCGATAGCTGCCGGACGGTAAACGTCACAAGCCACCAATAATGGCTTACGGTTCTTCTTGGTTTTCAGCATCCGTGCCAGTTTACCGGAGAAGGTGGTCTTACCCGAACCCTGCAAACCTGACATCAGGATAACTGCCGGACGGGCGTCGATGTTGATCTCGGCTGTCTCTCCACCCATCAATTGTGTAAGTTCATCATGCACGATTTTCACCATCAATTGGCTTGGCTTCACAGCCGTAAGAACGTTCTGGCCAAGCGCTTTTTCTTTCACTGTATCCGTGAAAATCTTTGCCACCTTGTAGTTTACGTCGGCGTCGAGAAGTGCTTTACGTACATCTTTCAGCGTCTCCGCCACGTTGATTTCGGTGATTTTGCCTTCACCTTTCAGAATCTTGAATGACCGTTCTAGTCTTTCACTTAAATTATCGAACATAGTTATTTAATTACGAATTACTAATTACAATTTACTTGGCCGAAAGAGGGACTTTTCCGTCTACTCTTTATTTGAGCTTGCAAATGTACAAAAATCTCTTGTATTTATATCTTTTTATTCTGCCATTTTGCTTTTTTGAGATAAATATAGCTTGTTATCAACAGCAAGCTATAATACACAATCTCAATCGTAAAGCAAATTTCGATCGGTGCTTTCAGCCACATTCCGATGAAAATGATGTATGATCCGTAGATGATAATTGTAATCGTTTCGAGCAACAGGGCTGCCTGCGTATTTCCTGTTCCGGAGATGCCGTTGAATACGACATTGGCTACTGATGCAATGAGCATGGCGCAACAAATTATATATACCGAGGATACGGATTCCGTAATGAGCGCAGCTTCACTAGTGTAAATGGAGAGCAGGAATTGCGGAAACAGTGCCGATACCGCTACTAACCCCAGCATGATGAAAAAGGAGAAACGCGCAATTTTATTAATGAGCGGCATCACGTGCTGGATGCCTCCTGCACCAATAGCATTGCTGACAAGACTGTTGGTAGTCGTAGCCAGTGCGTTCACCGGAATCAGCAATACGACATAAATACTCCGGACAATGTTGGCAATGGCCAGTTCCCGTTGTCCCAACCGTTCTACGGCTACGAAGAAAACGAACCAGGTAGCCATCGACAGGAAATATTGCAGCATGGTGAAGCAGGAGATACTAAGAATCCGCATCAGCAATGCTGGGTCGAATGTGCGCAGGCGGTTCATACCGTATTTCTTTAAATCGACCGTGGCATACGTATAGATGACGAAAAAGAGAATGGAGGAGGCTTCTGCCAATACGGAAGCAATAGCAGCCCCTTTGATACCCATTTCCGGCAAACCGAACTTTCCGAAAATTAATACATAGTCCAGTACGACATTAGTTAATGCCATGACAATAGCATTGATGGTTAGCACTTTAGTGCGTGTAATGCCGATGTACAATGCCCGGAACATGACATTGATAAAAGAGAAAAAGAATCCGTAAATACGCCAGTTCAGAAACTCCATTGTTCCTTCGTAGATGGATTCTGAAGAAACTAGCAAACGCATGATGTTTCCACCGAATGCTTTGGTGAATCCGAATAGCAGCAGGGCCATGACGAACAGGAACATGATTCCTTGAATCATGACGGGACCGACATCCGAATAGCGTCCTTCGCCATTGCGTCGTGCGATGACTATCTGCGAACCGGTACTGAATCCGAATGCGATGGTGAATACGCATATATAGAATAACCCGCCCATAGCTGATGCTCCAAGGGCTACTTCACTCACGTGTCCGAGGAATGCTGTGTCGGTGACATTGATGACATTTTGTGCCAGCAAGCTGAGTAGTATCGGATAACTGACACTCCAAATCTGTTTGTTGGTGTACATAATTAAGTGTTTAAGTTTACACTTTGCAAAGATAGTGCTTTATTTCGATTCGGAAACGATGGGGTAGATGAAAACAATTTCCGGACCTCCGGGAGTTTTATCGTTGACGAGATAGTTTCCTCCGAAATGTTTTAGTAACAACAGGTTGATATCATGCCGGATGATGGTTTCCTGTGATACGAATGCATGGTCTGCCAAAGGTGAATTAGTGATCCGGAAACAAAGCATGTCTTCATTCTGGCTTAATGTGAACCGGATGATTCGTGCTTGCCGGTGTTCTTGTGGGTACACCAGTACGCTAATCAAGGCCTGTGTCAGTCGCATTATATCGGTATGAATTTGGGCGTCCGTTTCGCTGGAAAATTCAATCTGGATACCTGTTTCTTCGTTCCTCATCTGCGCCATGCTGCATGCTTCCTTGCATAGGGTAGTGGCATCATAGTCTTGCAACTGGAACTTCATCATCTGAGCTTCCAAACGGGATAAGTCGAGAACGTCATTGACAAGTCTCATTAACTTCTCCGAACTTTTGTGGATGATGTTTGAGTATTCTTGCCTTATTTCCTTGTCTATATTGGGTTCGCTGGCTATGAGTTGTGAGAAACCGACCACATTGTTGAGTGGGGTACGGATGTTATAGCTCATGTTGGACAGGAAGCGATTTTTTATTTCATTGGTCTTCCGCACGTTTTCTGTTGTTTTCCGGATTTCGTTTTCCGCGTATTTGAGTGCCTTCCGTACCATAAAGAGTCGTGCCATAAAGATAAAAAGCAGAATCAGGATAACAAATATAAAGATCAGATAGGTGAGCTGGATCCGGTTGTTTTCCCTTTTTTGATCCAGTTCTGTTTTTTCGATATTGTATTTGCTTTGTATCTGTGCCATCTGATTGTTTGAGAGTACAGTGGCTGTCGAGTCTTTGATGGCAAGTGCCTGCTCATACAGGGGGATGGCTTTTCCGCTTTGCCCTGCCTGTTTCCATATTCTGGCCTTTTCGAGTAGCTGTTCGGCATAGTCGCTTGTGAAGTCTTTCTTCAACATCGTCAGTGTCGTGTCGATATAATCCGATGCCTGTTGGTAGGCTCCAATTGCCTGGTAATATTTGGCAAATGTGTCGAAATAGAGTACTTTATACATGAAATAAGTATTCTCGTCCAGATATTCTTTAGATTTTACGAGATGTTCATAGGCTTGTTGCGGCTGATGGGTATTCAGGTAATAATAGCTGTAGAACAGTTCATTGAACAGGTATACATCGGCAAATCCCGCTTTTAAGGATGGGTTTGCACTGATGTGGTTATGAAGAGTGTTTTCCAGTTCCTGCAAATATTTGAGTAGTTTTTTATTATCCTTCTTTTCTTTGACAACGGATACTAACTGTGACAATACCGAGATACGGACCACCGGATTTTCTGTCGGAGTGAGTAGCTGGTAGGCAGCCTCCAGTGCTTCTATTCCTTTATCCCAGCGCTGGCTGCCGATATATGCATTACTCAAGCATTGATAGGCAGCCATACTACCCCGGTTACTATTCATTTGGGAGGCTTGCTGTTGCATCTTTTGAGATTCGTTGATAGCAAGTTCGTATTGTTCGTTGAATGTGTACAGGTCTATCTGGAAACGTTTGGCATCAAAGAAGTAATTCCATAAATCTGATTTCCGGGCATGAGGCTCCATTATGGTGAGCCATTTGGCTACACTGTCTTGATTATTACGATTGTAATAGTATAAAATATGGTAGTAAGCAGCCAGACCGGCATATTTGTCATTTCCCAGTTGCAATGCTTCTTTCATTAATGCATCTGAATATTGGATACATTGCTGGTTGTTTTGTTCTATTCTGATGATTTGATTGAGAACATTCAGCCGTGTCGTATCGTACGGTAATGTTTCCAACACCTTTATCAGGCTGTCGGATTCCAAAACAATCTCGGTGCTGGCTTTTCCGGTGAGGGTGCAGCATAATAGAAGGATCAGGAGCAGGACTTGTTTCATTCGGCTTCCTCCTTTCCTTGTTGCTCATGGTAAATGGGGTGTGTGAACAGGAAACGGGCTCCTTCCTCATAATTGGAGTCAATCCATATTTTGCCGCCCAGCTGCTCGATAATGAGTTGGCAGATAGACAGACCGAGTCCTGTCCCTTGAGCATTTTCATTCAGTTTCTCAAAACGGTTGAATATTTTATTCTGATTCTCCGGAGAGATACCGCAACCGGTGTCGGTCACGGAAAACAGTGCTATGTCTTCTGTCTGTTTTTCCAGTTCCATGGTGATGGAACCTTGCGGAGTAAATTTGGTTGCATTGATGAGAAGGTTGATTAATAATTGTTGTAACCTTGCATTGTCTGTCGTCAATTCTAATGAATGGAGAGAGGTCGAAAAACGGACGTTAGCATTCGTTTGTTTTATTTTCTCAACCATGTCGATAACGTTTCTGCATATTGCCACTGCATCACATCGCTCATATTTGAATTTCATCTTGCCTACTTCGAGACTGGACAAGTCGATTACGTCGTTAATCAGCTTGAGTAACAGTTCTGAATTTTGCTGAATAATATCGCTACACTGTTTCCGGGTCTCGTTGTCGATGGATTCTTCCGTCAGGATGGAGGAGAAGCCGGACAACGCATTGAGCGGCGTGCGAATTTCATGGCTCATGTTGGAAAGGAAAAGGCTCTTTGTCCGGATGGAATTTTCTTCTTGCTTTTTCACTTTTTCCAGTTCCTGCTGTGATTGGCGCAGTTTTTTATTTCCTCGTCTAACCAAAAGGATGAAAAATACAATCAGTATGACTATGGATAGGATGGTGAACCAGCTCCAGTAGAGGATTGTCTTCTGTCTGTTTAAGTTGTCCAGTTCATTTTTATCTATTTGGTAGAGGGTGTGCAATTCATTGATTTGGCGAATATAATTCATTGCGTCCAAAGAGTCTTTGTACGTATTGAATATTTCATAAGCTTCACATGCTTCCTTGCTGTTTCCCATTAGTGTAAGTATGTGTGCACGATCTTTCAGTACTTGCAGGGATCTGTATGAGTTGGCTGCTTTGGTATGCGAAAGTAATTCGTCAAGTGTGGTTAGTGCCTGCGTGTATTCTTTGGATTCAGTGTAGTAGCGTGAATACAGGTATTTAATCATTAAATGAAAATATGGGTACTGGTGTTGCCGGCTGATTTGTTCGGTTTGTCGTATATAGTTTAATGCTTCCGGAAGATGATGCATCTGGATGCGATAGAATGCCTGACAATAAACAAGGTGGAAATCGTCTTGGGGATTCGTATCCTTGTTGATAACAGATTCGAGTTCCCGGATATTGTCTTCTATATCTGTTATTTGGTGATAGTTGAGCTTCGTCAGGATAAATTGGGACAAGATCGTTTTGATATATTGGTTGGCATGAGGGAGTTTCTGAATGATTTCTAATGCTTCCTTATACGATTTGATGGCAACTTGTGGTGTTGACGAACTTAAATAGGTATTTCCAATGGCGTGTAATGCGAGTGCTGTTCCCAAAGGATAGTCCATTTCTCTGGCTTTCTGGTACATCTGATTGGCCTGGTTGATGGCGAGACTGATGTTGCCTTCTGTGATTAAGGCTTGAACGGTCAGCAGATTTATCTGGAATAGGAGTGGGTATTGTTGTTCCTTTTGTAATTCCGGTTCTAAAAGTTTTTCCCAGGCAATGATGCTGTCGACAGGGGCGTCCGGACTAAATGGATGATTGTATTCAAGTAAAGGTTGTAATAAAGAAAGACGATCTGAATTTGTACGTGCAGCATATAAGGTGACCGATATTAATGCGGTTACGACTATTGCAATTATATGACGTCTGTGTTTTTTCACCTGATATAAGAATTGCTTGCTTGTAAGTTTATCTGCAAAAGAACTAAAAAGAGTGAAGATTACAAAGAAATCTTCACTCTTTTTATAATTTATTTTCTTTTGAGTATCTCTCGTACCCCAGGGCCCTCGTGGTTGGGGTAGCCGGGAGTATGGTTTCTGCATCGTGGATCGGCATCTACTTTCAAACTCCGGTAATCGTCTTTGGTGCGGGCGATGTAATCATCAAGCATGGCACGGTGTTCGGCGAGGACTTTACTGTATTTAGGGTCTTTGGCGAGATTCTTGCGTTCTCCCGGATCCTTTTTCATATCATATAGCTCTTCTCCGTTACCTTCCAGATAGTGAGTGTACTTGTATCTCGGTCCGCGTACCATACGTCCGGGAGTAACGACATATTCATATTCGCTATGCCATTCGGAAACGACATAAGGGTGAGTTTTTTTCTGTTTCTCTCCTTTTAATATAGGTGCAAGGCTGATTCCCGGTTTTTCGGCCGGAACAGGAATTCCTGCCAAATCACAAAGGGTAGGCAGAAGATCCAGTGTAGGCTGTGTCAATACTTGGTCTATGGGCTTTTTCTGTTGTTTGATGCCGGGACCTGCAAAGATAAACGGTACGTTGGTCATTTCATCGTAGAAGCTGATGTGTTTGGTCACCATGCGGTGTGAAGCCATCCCATCACCATGGTCAGCCATGATAATAACGATTGTGTTTTTTCCGGCAGGAGTGGAGTAAAGTGCTTTAAATACGCTGTCTACTTGCTTGGAAACCATCTTGGTATAGTGTTGGAAAGCAGCAATGTAATGACGGTAATTCTCTTCATTCCAATGAGAGGCCTGGGTCATGCGGCGATGACTGCAGCAGATGTATTGTACAGGTTTAGGGATATTGCTCCAGTCTTCTACATTGAAATTGGCTGGTAGTTCCGGAAGGGTTCCGCTAATGGGGCGGTCGGTATGTACTCCTTCGTTCGCTCCTACAAATCCACAGATATTGTGAGGGTTCTGAAAATCTGCGATACAGATGAATGGTTCTTCCGGCGGATTACTTAGATAAGCAACAGCGTCTTCGCATGTTCCTACATCCAGGAAGCTGTCGTTATTGACCGGGAATTCCGGATCAGTGAATGGCTTGGCTACTGGTTCTTTATGCTTGAATCCTCTAAGTGAACCCATGTCATGCGTTTTTCCGAAGTGTACGGCTTCGTAACCGTTTTCAGAAAAAAGACTTCCTAATGTCGGTACATTTTCGGGAATACGTGGGTTGATAGGTTCGCTGGAGTTGGAACGTACATTGGTTTGATGAGGCATCATGCCACTCCATAAAGCAGCGCGTGAGGGTTGGCTGAGAGGGCAGCCTACATAAGCATTGGAGAAGATAACTCCTCGTGAAGCGACTTCGTCAATAGGGAGGGTGCAGCCTTGTGTTTGTCCGTAAGCTCCCACAACGCGTTGTGTCAGATGGTCGCACTGGATAATCAGGAAATTGGGCTTTTCTTGGGCCTGTGCTGTCACGCTGCACAGGGCTAATCCCATGAATGGATAAATAGTTTTCATTACTGGTTAGAATTAAGTAATATTTGATTTGGAAGCAAAAGTAGGAAAAAAGGAAACGTAAAAAAGGGCGAGGTAGTAGTTTTGGACGCAAATGAAAGTATTTTGTACAAAAATGAAAGGTGTGGCAAGCGGTTAGGGGTAACTATCGGTGATGGGAGTTGAATGATAAGTGATAAACGGCAGGTGATAAGTCATAAAATGGGTTACCGAAAAAGAAAACGGTGAATAAACTGCACTTGTTATGGCGCAGTTTGTTCACCGTTCATTTATAAGTTTGCTGTTGATTAGCTGTTCATGCTCATCAGGAATTCGTCGTTGTCTCTGGTTTTTTCCAGACGGTCTTTAACAAAGTCCATTGCTTCGATCGGATTCATGTCGGCAAGATATTTGCGCAATATCCACATGCGGTCAAGGGTTGTTTTATCAAGCAACAGGTCGTCGCGACGAGTACTGGAAGCAGTAATGTTTACTGCCGGGAAGATACGTTTGTTGCTCAAGTTGCGGTCCAGCTGGAGTTCCATGTTACCTGTACCTTTGAATTCTTCGAAGATTACTTCATCCATCTTGGAACCGGTGTCAATCAGTGCGGTTGCGATAATGGTCAGCGAGCCACCGTTTTCAATGTTACGGGCAGCACCGAAGAAACGTTTGGGCTTATGCAGGGCATTTGCATCCACACCACCGGACAATACTTTGCCGGAAGCGGGAGAGACGGTATTGTATGCACGTGCCAGTCGGGTGATAGAGTCGAGGAAGATTACCACATCGTGACCGCATTCTACCATGCGTTTCGCTTTTTCCAGTACGATACCTGCAATCTTTACGTGACGTTCTGCCGGTTCGTCAAATGTAGAAGCGATCACTTCGGCATTTACGCTGCGCGCCATATCTGTCACTTCTTCGGGACGTTCGTCAATAAGCAGCATGATCATGTACGTTTCCGGATGGTTGGCTGCGATTGCGTTAGCGATGTCTTTCATTAAGATGGTCTTACCTGTCTTTGGCTGGGCAACGATCAATGCACGCTGGCCTTTACCGATAGGAGCGAAAAGATCGACAACACGGGCAGACATGGAGTCTGAATAACCGCCTTTGCAAAGTTTGAACTTTTCATCGGGGAAGAGAGGTGTCAGATGTTCGAAAGGAACACGGTCGCGAACGAAAGCTGCGTCACGTCCGTTGATCTTTGACACCTTTACCAACGGGAAATATTTTTCTCCTTCTTTGGGCGGACGGATAGAGCCTTCCACTACATCACCGGTCTTCAAACCGAACAGTTTTATTTGCGATTGTGAAACGTAAATATCATCCGGAGAAGAAAGGTAGTTATAGTCGGAAGAACGGAGGAATCCGTATCCATCCTGCATAATTTCCAGAACACCTACTCCGTTGAGAATATCGTCGAATTCATAAGGCTTTTCGCGTTCAATAACCTTACGTTCCTGCTGCTGTTGTACCGGAAGATTTTCACCCGCATTGTTCTGCTGAGCGGCACGTGGCATCGGTGAGCGTTGTTGGTTTTGGTTCTGGTTCTGATTCTGATTTGGGTTCTGAACCTGATTCTGGTTATTGTTGTTACGCTGGAAATTATTATTGGCGTTATTGCCATTATTTCCATTGTTGTTAGCATTGTTATTACCGTTGTTATTGTCGCGTGAGCGAACAATACGCGGACGTTGCTGCTGGGACTGCTGCTGTTGAGATTGTTGTTGCTGTTGAGGATGAGATGGCTGTTCCGGTGCTGTCTGTGCTGATTCTGTTTTAGTAGCTTCGAATTTTCCGAATAATTCGGTAGGAAGCTCTATTTTTTCAGAAGGCAGATCTTCGATTGGAATAAAATCATCGTCGTCAACGCTGGATAAGATATTACTTTCCTCGTCGATAACGGGTGCAGCTTTCTTTTGTGGTTTATCTATTACCTTTTTCTCTACAACAGGTTTGTTAGGTTCAGTAGCCGGTTTATTTGTTTCTGCAACAGGTTTATTTGCTTCTGCAGCAGGTTTGTTTTTTGCTTTCTTCTCAGCTGTTTGCTGTTGTACCGGAGCTGGCTTTTCCGTAGCACCAGTAGCTTTCTCTGCAACAACAGGTTTAGGTTCCACTACTTTGGGTGCTGCCGGTTTTGCATTTTCTACTTCTTTTTTCTCTTCTGCATCAGAGCTCTTACGAGGACGGCCTACTTTACGCTTGGGAGTAGCAGTGTTTTCCGCTTTAGCTTCTACAACAACAGTTTCTTTTCTTTGTTTGTACTTTCTTCTTTCTTGGAAGGTTGTGGTGCAGCTTTTACAGGAGCGGTCTCTTTTGTCTTGTTAGCCTCTTCACTCTTTGTTGCGGAAACCACTTTGTCTTCTTTTTTGGTAGGAGCTACCCGTGAACGCTTTTTCTTTTGTTCTTCATTTTTGCGTTCTTCTTTTAGCTTATCTGCGGCAACTTTCTTTGTAGCTCCTACAATGGCCTGTTCATCGAGTATTTTATAAACAAGGTCTTCTTTTTTGTATGAGTCTGCTTTTTTTATGCCTAACTCTTTGGCAATAACTTGAAGTTCCGACAGATTTTTGTCGTTTAATTGGATAATGTTATACATATAGTATGGTAAGTTATTAATATTTCTTTTTTTTGCTGAATTATGGACAGCATTACTACAGCTCATGGCTACAGATATGCGAGCATACGTTTTGTTTTTTATTCTGAATTAGGGATGTATATGTTGAATCGTAGAATGTTTCAACGGGGCAAAGATAATAATTTTTTTTGGTTTCATGAACAATCAAACATTTTTTTCCACGTAAAAGTGTATCTTTGCTACATAAAAGAAAATAGTATGACAGTAAATGAAGCTCATTTAATTTATTTTTCGCCTACACACACATCTAAACAAGTTGCGGAGGCGATTGTTCACGGGACGGGCATAAAAAATATTTTTCCTATTAATGTAACGCAGCAGATTGCGGATGAAATTGTGATTCCTACATCTTCTTTGGCTATTATTGTAGTGCCTGTGTATGGAGGACATGTCGCTCCTTTGGCAATGGAACGTTTGCAGTATATCCGTGGAGTGGATACTCCTACCGTTTTGGTAGTGGTTTACGGAAATCGCGCTTATGAAAAAGCTTTAATGGAACTGGATGCTTTTGCTATTCCTCACGGATTTAAAGTAATTGCCGGGGCAACTTTTATTGGAGAACATTCATATAGTACCGATAAATACCCGATTGCAGTGGGACGTCCAGATGAATCGGATTTAGCTTTTGCTGGGGAGTTTGGGAAGAAAATCATGGAAAAAATACAGACAGCTGATAGTATGGATACCCTTTATCCGGTGGATGTACGTGCTATCAAACGTCCGAGTCAGCCATTCTTTCCTTTGTTCCGTTTTTTGAGGAAAGTCATCAAGTTACGTAAAAGTGGGACACCGCTTCCCCGCGCTCCTTGGGTGGAAGATGAGGATTTGTGTACCCATTGCGGATTATGTGTGGTCCGTTGTCCGGCAGGGGCTATAACGAAAGGGGACGAGCTACATACGGATGAGGCTAAATGTATCAAATGTTGCGCCTGTGTAAAAGCTTGCGTAAGAAAAGCAAGGGTATACGATACCCCTTTTGCAGCTTTGTTATCAGATTGCTTCAAGAAACAGAAGTTGCCTCAAACTATTTTGTAAATCACGATACGCTTAGTCGTTTTATCAATACGAAAGCGGTTGTCTGTTCGTTCGCCTATCAGCCATGCGATATGTTCTCCACAGCAGAGTACCCATTGGCGTTCTTTTTGGCTGATAGAAAATTTGCGGTCGGTCAGATAATCGCTTATTTTTTTCTTTCCTTTCATTCCAAAAGGAATAAAAGTGTCTCCCGGCTGCCATTTTCGGTAATGAATTTCTCCATTCAGTTTGTCGGCATCAAAACAGGCTATTTCCTTTTCACGTGGAATGAGAAAATCCGGGGTGTATTCTCTTTCCTCTTTGATGATTTGAAAAGGAGGAAGAGTCTCATTTTTAGATTCCGCAGTTTCTATTAATAGAAATTCTCTGTCTTTTATCACTCTCCATTCTTTGCTACAGAATTGCTTGCCCGGTTGGCTATGAAGCGAGTGAGCGATATCTTTGATTTGTGCGGAATTGAATCTAGAGGATGCAGGACTTCGAATAAGATGGCTTCGGGTGCCGGTTCCTTTACCAAATCACAGATTCTGATACCTTCTGCCGTAATGATTTTCTTTTTAGTTTCCTCTATACATTTATTATATATAGTGGCTACATCATTTAGATAATTACTCGTATCTACCAGAGTGTTTTTGACTGACGGATTAATTTCCTGCATGAGGGGAAGGAGGTTGAGCCGGATTTTATTACGGGTATATTCGTCTTCCAGATTGGTGCTGTCTGTCACATAATCTTGTCCGATGTTTTGCAGGTAACGAATTATTTCTTCCCGGTTGATACAAAGCAGAGGGCGTACGATGGCTCCATTACGGGGGCGGATTCCTAACAGACCGGTAATTCCTGTTCCCCGAATCAGGTTAAGTAGTATAGTTTCTATGCTATCATCCTGGTGATGGGCCACAGCGACAACATCTGCCTGACATTCTTTTCTAATTTTCTCGAACCATTGGTAGCGGAGTTCCCGTGCGGCCATTTCAATCGAAATATGTTTTTCCGTTGCATATTGGGTCGTGTTGAAATCAATGGTATGTAAATGGATTTCCATTCTTTCGCAAAGTTGGCGGACAAATAGCTCGTCCCGGTCTGATTCTTTGCCTCGCAGGTGGAAATTACAATGTGCGGCTTCGCAATGATAGCCTGCTGTATGCAGAATATATAGTAATGCCACCGAGTCGGCGCCACCACTCAATGCGATCAGGATTTTATCATCCGGTGAGAACAAATGTTCTTTTTCTATATATTTTGTAACGCGTTGTTGTATCATACCTGCAAAGATACGAGTTTATCAATAAGTTTTTTTATTTTTTCTGAATCTTTTAGAGGATGAAAAAAGCTGCTATTTAAAAACATTCTAAATAATTTGCATGCTCCGAAGTTATGAATTATCTTTGCCGAAAATTTTGAGAGTTATGCGTTTGTCCGAATTAAAAACAGGAGAAAAAGGTGTTATTGTAAAGGTATTGGGGCACGGTGGTTTTCGTAAACGTATTGTGGAGATGGGCTTCATTAAAGGTAAAACGGTTGAAGTGCTGTTGAATGCTCCGCTAAAAGATCCCATAAAATATAAAGTTTTAGGTTATGAAATTTCTCTTCGTCGTCAGGAGGCTGAAATGATCGAAGTTATCAGCGAAGAGGAAGCAAAGAAACTGGCCGAGAAGACCGTTTATCATGAAGGATTGCCTGAAGACCTTTCAGTAAAAGAAGAAGATATGAAACGGTTGGCGTTAGGTAAACGCCGTACCATTAATGTTGCTTTGGTCGGAAACCCGAACAGTGGCAAGACTTCTTTATTTAATCTTGCATCCGGTGCTCATGAGCATGTTGGAAACTACAGCGGCGTAACCGTGGATGCCAAAGAAGGTTATTTTGATTTCGAAGGCTATCATTTCCGTATTGTCGATTTGCCGGGAACGTATTCACTGTCAGCTTATACGCCGGAAGAAATCTATGTGCGTCGTCATATTATCGATGAAACTCCGGACGTGATTATTAATGTAGTCGATTCCTCTAATCTGGAGCGAAACTTATATCTGACTACTCAATTGATAGATATGAATGTCCGCATGGTGGTAGCTCTGAATATTTATGATGAGTTGGAAGCCAGTGGAAATACATTGGATTATCATCTGTTGAGTAAATTGTTCGGGGTGCCGATGGTGCCTACTGTCAGCAAGAAGAATCGTGGACTGGATACCTTGTTTCATGTAGTAATCAACCTGTATGAAGGAGTAGACTTCTTTGACAAGCAGGGAAATATGAATCCGGAAGTTCTTAAGGATTTGACCGAATGGCATGATTCTCTGGAAGATCGTAAGAACCACGAGGAAGAGCATTTGGAAGATTATGTACGTGAACATAAAAAGACGGGGCGTGTCTTCCGGCATATTCATATCAATCATGGTCCTGATATCGAAAAAGCGATTGAAGCTGTAAAAAGTGAAGTGTCCAAAAACGAATTTATCCGTCATAAATATTCTACCCGTTTCCTATCCATTAAATTGTTGGAGAATGATCCTGACATTGAGCGCATTGTGCGGACATTACCAAATGCGGATGAGATATTCCATGTCCGTGATAAGATGTCGAAGCGTGTTCAGGACACAATGAATGAGGATTGTGAATCGGCTATTACGGATGCTAAATATGGATTTATCAGTGGTGCACTGAAGGAGACATTCACAGATAATCACTTGGAGCAGGCGCAGACAACAAAAGTGCTGGATTCGATCGTAACTCACCGTGTCTGGGGATTTCCTATTTTCTTCCTTTTTATGTATCTGATGTTTGAAGGTACGTTTGTCATTGGAGAATATCCGATGATGGGGATTGAATGGCTTGTCGAGCAGATTGGTGACTT
>SCPO01000255.1_pt1 | contig 17638 bp, 25 predicted proteins | sample 6106821 | NCBI WGS metagenome assembly SCPO01 (sample SAMN10720448, study PRJNA508395) | human gut metagenome | isolation source: Participant 2 stool, 0 month | host: Homo sapiens | collected 2017 | reverse complement strand
TATTTAAAGAAGAGATGGATGCGAAGAGGGTATCTGGTTAGATATGGATAATAGTACGATAGAATATTATAATCAACATGTAAAACAATTTGTGTCTACTACAGTGGATGTTGATTTTAAAGAAAAACAGGATAAATTTATAAAACAAATTGCCTGGGAAAAATGTACTTGATTTTGGCTGTGGTTCAGGCCGCGATACGAAATATTTTCTGAAATCAGGATTAAATGTAACCGCAATAGATGGTTCGTCAGAAATGTGTAGGGCAGCCAGTGAATATACTGGAATTCTAGTCCGGAAAATGTTGTTTGAAGAATTGAATGGGAAGGACTGTTATGATGGTATATGGGCGTGCTCTTCTATATTGCATCTTCCAAAAGAAATATTAAAACGTGTATTTTTTAAGATGACAGATGCATTACGTTCGAATGGCATTATTTATACCTCTTTCAAATATGGAAACTTTGAAGGAGAGAGGAATGGGAGATATTTTACAGATTTTACAATAGAAACATTTTCGGATTTTATAAAAGAAGTTCCTGAGATTTATATAGAAGAAAAGTGGATTTCAACGGATGTACGACCGGGGAGAAATAAAGAAAAATGGTTGAATCTAATATTGAGAAAGAAGGATTCTTAGCGCAGCATACAGATTTTCTTTGAGAGAGCAAGTGCTTTATCCAAATGGGGGAAAGTCCTGCTTTTATGATAATGGTATTGATATGATTATCATCGACGATGACATATGCAATCATGAAAAGAAAGAACCTGTTTTTTCATATATGCTGATTACGGATAAACAAAATAACTATATACATCAATTTAGAAGAGTTTTTCGTTTTTTGGGATATGAACGAGAGACGGTTGACAGATATCTTTATAATGCTGAGACTGCGATACCCGCTGATTATACAATAAAATCGGAGATCGCGGGGAACAGGCGGATGTATCGCCATTAGAATTTCATTTTGAACAAAATTTTACAAGCACATATGGGATGAATGCACTTAAATATTTAACAAGAGAGTATGGCATATGTGATGAAAAGGGAAAAAACTATTTCCTGGATTACTTAGTTAGAACAAAAGATGGAAAGTATGCGATCGAGGAAAACGGGGTTAATTATCATCATCCACAGATTATTGGAGAAGAAAAAGCAGAAAAGTTAAAAAACAGAATACGTGTACACTTTGGGGAATTAAATTATACCGATTCTCTACAGAAGATTGTGCTTTTGGTGAGCGGATCGAAGATGACATTAAACAGTTTTGGGAAAAGATACGTCTAGATTTATTGATGACGGACTTAAAATCGATAGAAAGGTTGAATTATATGAGCATCAAAAGATCGGTTTGGAAGAAATTAAGAGCAGAAGAAGATCGGGAATAAAAGCTTTTTTAATTGTATTGCCTACTGCATCAGGAAAATCTAGAATAGTAGAAGAAGATATAAGAGATTTTGCAAAGGATAGGAAAACTTTTAAAGCACTTATTTTGGCTCCGGGAATTGATATTCTTTAGACTGGAAGAAAAGAATTGAAATGGAATTGCCGGAATTGGTTGATAAAATTGAAATACGAACTTATGCATACATAGCAAGGCACTATACAGAATTTCCTGCCGATTATTATAATTATTTGGTGGTTGATGAGGCACATCATGCGGTGGCGCCTGTCCTTAAGCGGGTAATTCAATATTTCGATACAGAGTTTATGATAGGGATTACTGCTACTGACCAAAGACCGGATAAAAAGAAATTGGAAACTGTTTTTGGAACATATTCAACCTCATTGTCTTTGACGGATGCAATGAAACAGGGAATTATTGCGACGGCAAATGTATATAGAATTGAAACGAATATTGACCTTCACAGATAAGATTCAATGGAAAAGATTATGTAAATGCTGATTTGGAAAAACGAATCCGCGTTACTTCCAGAAATGATTTGATTGTAAATGTATTGAAAGAATATTTTACAGAAGGTGATGCTGGGAAACGGCAGGGTGTTGTTTTTTGCGTAAATATAGCACATGCAAAGGAAATGGCAAAATTATTGAATCAGGCCGGAATTTCAGCAGCGAGCTATACGGGGCAAACGCGGAATCAGCAAGAAGTGATGGATGAGTTTAAGCAAAAGAAAATCCGTTTTTATGTGCCTGCAATATGATTTCAGAGGGATGGGATTATCCGGAACTCGGAATTTTGGTGATGGCCCGTCCAACACTATCCAAAGTGCTTTATCTGCAACAGATAGGGAGGGTTAAGAAAAACAGATATAAAAAAGAATGTTTTTGTAATTGACGTTGTGGATGAATATGGAGCTATGGTGAAAGCATGCAATATGCATTCGATTTTGCAAATCAGTATTATGTTCCGTTTGGAGATATTTCAAAACAGATTATCATCCGAGAATTGATTGTAATTGACGGAATAGAAGAACGAATAGAACGGATATCAGAAGTTGATATTGATTCATTTGAGGATAAGTATGGAAATTATTTAAGCCAGGAACAGCTTGCAAGAGAATATTTTGTCAGCACCGGAACGATTACAAGCTGGATAAAGAAGGAAAAACTTACTCCAAGCATAAAGTATAAGTTTGGAAGCAAAACGGTCTATTTATTTAGTCCGAGGACGTAGAAAAATATCGTAAAGAGTTAAAGATAAAAGAACATAATGACACAACGATTAAAGAGGATTTCTTTGAATTTTTAGAAGAACGCGATTATTCCTTATCTTATAAAATGCCATTTATATTGTCGCTTATAAAGGTAATGAATATAATTGAGATGCTGATATAGAGAAAGTATTAGATAATTATATTGCGTTTTATCAAAATAGAATTGACAAGGGTCTTCCAGTAGATCGTAAAACATGCCCGTATAATGCAGAAATGCTTCAGGATCGCAAAGCAATCTGCAGAAATATGCTTACAAATCCATTTGAAAAATTTGAGCGGAAAAGATTTTTATATTATTCTAAAGATCTGGGTGTTATTTCTGTGAACCATGCATTGCTCAGGATGGAGAATGCTGACTGGGAGAAAGTAAAACCAGATGCAGGACGATTTAAAGAACTACTACGCAGAGATAGACGGTATATAAAATCTCAACCCACTCAAAGAAAGGAATACACATGAAATTTCCTAAGTATTCAATCCTATATTTCAACCACCCCCTAACACAGCACCAGAAAGAGTTAGGTCAGTTTCTAGAAGAAGGAAAAAGTATTCTGGTTCGGAACGGAATCAGATGTTACATACTTGAAGAAAGCCTACAAGCCCTTTTCCGATGCTTTTTCCTACAAGCTTCATCATTCCGGAGATAGATGAGGCAGAATCATTTACACCGTTTACCGTAATAGACGGCGAAGGCTTAAATCGGGAATACGCCCAGCTATTTGACTGGCTGGAAAAAGCGATCCCTTCTTTTAACACCGCCCAGTACCGGGTAGAACATGCCGGAATTGCTGACAATATTGTGGTAAAGCATCTGCCGGAACGGGTAAAACCACGGTGATGATTGACCGCATTTTGTATTTAATGCACATGGTTCCGGATCTGATATGTCGGAGATTTTCATGATCACGTTTACCAACGAGGCAACGAATCAGATGAATGATCGCCTCCAGGAAATCCTCCTGAAAAAATATGCTTTGACGAAGAATCAAAGATATTTAACCTGGCTGGAACAGCAGTCGCAGATGCATATTTCGACGATTGACAGTCTGGCATATGATTTGTTCAAACGGTTTGATGCAGTGTGGATTTGGACGAGATTTAGGGATTCAGCCGCTGGAAAAAGAAAGAAAAGAGCTGATAAAGGATCTTCTGTCGGAAGAATTGGATGATGGAAAACCGATCACGTCTCAGATAGGAATGAACTATGCAGGCGCCAGCAAGGTGATAGATGTGTACTGGAAAGAACTGACCAGAAAAGGTTACACGATTTCGGAAGTGTTAGAAAAGGACTGGGGTGACGTAGGGCGCGAACCGGTGCTTTCAAATTTTCAACAGGTTATCAAGGCGGTACTGAAAGAATTTGAAGAAAAATATACCCGGCTTAAACTGGATAAGAATGCGATTTCAATCAATGATTTGTTCTTTGATTTCGGCCACTATTTATTGAATGAAAAATGGACTGTAGGGGACTTACCATGAAATATCTGTTTGTGGATGAATTTCAGGATACGGATGCCACGCAGATCCGGACATTTGCGCGCCTGGTGCAGACGATTCATGCAAAGCTTTTTGCTGTAGGGGATGTAAAGCAGAGCATTTACTCCTTCAAGGAGCAACGGACGAGGCGTTTGATATTCTGGAGGAAGAAATGCATGGCAGCCTGCATTCCTACAGTCTCCGAAATAATTACCGTACCTGTGCCAATCTCATGAAAGTGATGGAGCAGTATTTCTTTGCATGGTCAAGGCAGGGGCTGCTGCATTATGAGGAGGCGGTAAGACCGTTCCATACCCGTACAGGTACGGTTAAAATGGAATATGTGGAAAATAAAAGTTCCTGGCCTGCCCAGACGATGCGCCATATCAATAAAGCATTGGACGATTTGGAGACGGATATCCGTTCTGGTAAGAAAAAGTGACTGATAAAACGAAGGTGGCCGTGCTGGTCCGGGGAAATCAGAAGGCAGCGGAAATTGCGGCTTTATGCCGGAAAAATGGAAAAACCGTTGTTTTGAATTCGGATCGCCCCTTTTTCCTTTCACAGGCAGTGAGAGATTTCTATGCACTGATCAGTTCGTATATTTTTGCAGAACGACCTATTTATACATATAATTATCTGATGACACCGTATGCAGCTTATGAAGGGACGATTTCTGTATCTGAGATGGAACGGGTTAAAATGAATGGTGCGGAATTAACAGAGTATTTATCTGGGTTTCTTTCCCAGACCAAATGGCATGAATATCAGAGAAAATTTCGGATTAAACCGGTTGTGGCGGTTATTAAGGACATCGTGGAAAATAGCCATGTGATAGAAAATTTTATTGCCATGGACAAGATGAAATTATATGGAAATGAATGGAGTGAAGCGAAGAAAAACAGACAGGCACTGATTGATGCTAAAATGTATCAAAAGAACCTGGATAAATTGTTGGAAATGATTCAGCAGAGAATGGATGGAGAATTTGCAACGCTGTATGATCTGTATATTTACCTGACGCTGATGATTGCGACGAACCGGGATGAAATGGAACCAGACATAGAGATGGCAGATGATTATACTAGTGTATATATTATGACGGTTCATAAGTCAAAAGGTCTTGAATATGATACGGTTATTATGCCGGCGATGGGACATTCGCTGGCACCGAAGGAAAGAACATCGATTCTTTAGGAAAAGATAAGGCTGCCTGGGCATTCGAGCCGGGGAAAAGTGTTCAGATGAAGAGCCGTTGGTATGAAGAATTGCGGAGAGAGGCAGTGCGAAAAGGAGTGGCAGAGGAAACGCGGATGCTGTATGTTGCTATGACACGGGCGGTAAACAGGCTCATTTTGCTTGTAAATGATAGACAGACCTATGAAAGCTGGTCGTCTTTGATTGGAAAGGTGGGGCTGATCGATGAGTAATCGGGTATATACGTATACAAAGGTTTCAGAACTAAAAAATGCCCCGTATTTTAAGGAAATTGCACCTTTGCCGCAGCTGACCTTGTCCAGGGAGATGGCGGTTAATATGTCTTATGACATGAAGATATTTAAGGGCAATATCATGGGCTTTTTGAACTTTTCCCAGAGGCTGTTTCCTGGATGGAATACGAGTGGACAGAAGTTTGTATATGTGACGGCTTTAAATCGTTTTTGCGGGATAAAATAGCGGCAGTACATGATAGGGCGGAAAGAGACTGGCTGTGTTTGGATGTAAAAGAATCTGTATGCGGCGATTCAAAATATGATTCGTCTGGAGGAGGCGCGTGTCCGCCCCGAAGATATGGAAGCTTCTGACCGGGATCTTTCTTTGTTTTAGAAATGTGGAAATATCTGGAGCAGCTGGATGGCAGTATCGCTGCTTTCGGAACAGACTGCGCGAACTGGAACAGCCGGGAAATTTTGAACGGGAGGCGGAACGCGCGTTTCGCTTTCACGGAAATAAGGCCATTGTATGGAATGGCTTCCAGTTTTTGACACCGATACAGAAGTTTGTGTATGATTGTTTTGTGAAATCCGGATACAGTATTTATGCCTTGATACAGGATGAAAAGAAATATCCGTATGCCAATGAAATCTGGAGACACCTTTATAATGAAAGCAATGGATACCCGCCATATGAAGACTGGATTCGTTTTGAAGATCCGGATTCTAAAATCCGCTGGGAGAAATATTTGAAACCGGGAAAAGACAAGTGCTCCGAATGTGAAAATAATCAAATACAGCAATACGATCGAATTTGTGGAAGATATCTCCAGGATCCAGGAGCAGGATTTTACTTATATAGTGCGGATGATTATACGGCTAACCGGATGCTAAAAGATTATTTTCCAGAACGATATGAGGTGAAATTTACTGTCATATCCGATCGGACAGTTTGTGTATACGCTGCATAAAATGTGGGATGAAAATATGCAATGTATCACACTCACTGTGGATGGATTAAGAAAATGTTTTGCATCCGGCTGGCTTTCGGTGCATGGAAAAGCAGTATAAAATATACGGATGATTTAGAACGGATATTACCGTATTTTGAACATTGTTATACACTGGAAGAATGGAATGAACGGCTAAGTTGCTTTTCCGATGCTTACGATAACGCATATGATGTTTTTCGCAGACAGAGGAAGAGACCGGACTTGAGAAGAGAAACAAAGGGCACTGGCAAATGTTGCTTTTCCGATGCTTACGATAACGCATATGATGTTTTTCGCAGACAGAGGAAGAGACCGGACTTGAGAAGAAAACAAAGGGCACTGGCAAATCCGTTATCTCATTTGGACCATTTTCAATCGGAGAGGATCGAATTAGAGAAGTAATCGATCTGATCGGCCAGCTGATCCGCATGGCAAAGGAATTATTTGCTTCGAATGAACCTGTTTCGATCCAGCAGCATATGAGCAAATTGGATGCACTGCTATATTTCCGGGATGGAATGCCGCAGGATCTGTACCGCGAAGAGAAAGAAAAATAAAACAAATCTTCCTGGCACTTGAAAATGATCAGGTAAAGGATTTTATGTGCTATCCGGGAGACCGCAGCCGCACTCCTTTCTTTTATGAGTGGAACGATGGAAGATGAAACGGATGACCATCATGGACTTAAGACACTGGTTTTAATATTTTCCAGATCGAATCAGCCTCTGTTTTGGCGAAAGAAAAAGTACATATCTGTCTGGCGGATATTACAAAGCTGCCGGGAACATCTGGCAGTTATCACTGGCCGTTGGATGAGACCATTTTGCGGGAAATTGCTGAAAAAACAGCCGGAACGTATGCTTCTGACTGGCTGGAAAATAACCGGTTGACAGCGCTGGCAAACCGTTATTATGTTTATAATGCCCTGAAAAATAAAGATGTGGAAATTTCGTGGATTTATCAGCAGGGAGAGAAACGCTTATCCCCATCTCCATACATTACACTGTTGGACCAATTGTCGGATGCCGGAATTCAGGATTCTACACTCAGAAATCTGGATTTACAGTATGTGAACGGAGTGATGGTTCATAAACGCCTGGACAAAACGTATTCGATCAAGGAAAATAAAAAGTGGCATTTGTATGAGGATGAATTAGAATATGCCTTATGTCCTATGCGCTATGTATACAGTTGTGTGTTGGGAGAAAATTTTGCATATATGAATGAATATCAGCAAAACAGGGCAATTGTTCGGCTGATTCAGGTATTAAATGCATTGTTGAAAGGCAGATATTCGATGGAGAGCAGATAGCGCAGCAAGTATTCGAATTGTTTCCTTACATCCGGAAAGCAGAAAAACGGCAGATGCTGGATGATGCGATATGCTGGAATCAGCCGGAGGGGAAGGAAGTTTACGGAAGCTGGAAATTATCAATATACAGATGAACGCCTGAAACTTGTATTTTTGGATAATCAGAATTATGCTTATGCAGAGAAAATGGCCTCGATGCTTATGTGTCAGTCGGGAAGGACGGGGATTTACCCGGACAGAACAGGAGGAGGAGATTCCAAAAACTGTGAATTTTGTCCACATATGAGATATTGTCCGGATGCAATATTTGGAATAGACTATAAGGGTGATAGTGAATGATAGAGAAAGTTTTGGGAAGAAGTTCGAAGCTATTGGATTTTGGAGGCACCGCCGCAGATTTCGGATCGGAAGACATCTTCAGGTGGTGAGATTGATCCAAGTCTTCTTGAGGATCCGTGGGGGCAGGATGGAATTCCTTTTGATATGGTTGATTATGACGATGCGATGGAGGCAGCCTTAACAGGGGAAAGCTATCAGGTTCCCAAAGAACAGGGGCAGAAACCCAAAGTAGCACCCAGACAGGGAATTCAGCCTATGCCGCAGTCATTCGCTCAGGCAGTTAAGCCGCCGGAAAAACGACAAAAACCTATGTTTGACAGCGCAGGCTTTGAAGAACGGATGGAACGACGGACACTCACAGATTATATCGAGGCAGGAAAATTGCTTTTAAAATGTGAATTACCGGAAAAGATGGAAAAATTGGGACAAGAATTGCTAGATCGAATGTCTGTATTGCAGACAAGCATCCGTGAATTTGAAAAAGTGTATCAGCCGGATATGTCCCAATTTTATGACTGTTACATTCCGGATACACTGCAGCTGGCAGCTTCATATCTGGAATATGTTGACGCGGAAATCGATGGGGATATAATAAAAGAAACAGAGAAAGAAGCAGCAGCTGCACTCGAAACACTGATAAACGGTGTCAATGAAAAATAGAAGAAATCTATCGCTATGCAAAATTGAGATTCACGCGCAGGCGAGAGCCTTGGCATGATGAGTCAGGACGGGTATGTAGATCCGAATTTTAAAATCAGGTAATGGGGAGGACGATAGAATGGGTGAGGCAAATGATACAGCAAATAGGATGATAAAAACAGGAGAGGGAAAAGCGCCGACGCTTACCCTGGATCCGGATGAAGTGAAGTATGACATGTCTTTTATGGAGCCATCCTTAAAGGAAAATATGCCTGCGGAGGAAACAAAAGCAGCGGCGGCGGGGGCGGTTGATGAGTCGATGCTGTCTGAGGATGAGAAGAAGCAGGTGGAGACGTTTGTAAAGCAGATTGATATTTCAAATGTAAAATTGGTCAATTCGTATGGTGCCAGCGCAGAAGGGAATTTCCGGTTTTTCAGTTTCCATTACCAAGAACGTAAAAACGAAAGATTTTGGTGACATCGGAGATAGCTTACGGGAACTTGAGACGGCCATCAAAAGCACCACGACTTCGGAGAAAAAGGGATTACTGGGTCTGTTCAAAAAAGGGAAACAGAAAGTGGCATCCTTGATTGCCAATTATGAAAGTGAAACCAATATCAAAAATAGAAAAGGATCTGCAGAAGCATCAGATGGCGTTGACAAAAGATATTTTCGTGTTTGACCAGATGTATGACATGAACCTTGACTTTTACAAGGAATTGACGATGTATATCATTGCAGGCAAGAAGGCACTTGGACAGGCAAAGTCTACAAAGCTGGTGGAACTGCAGGGAAAGGCTGACACAACCAGGGATCAGCTGGATGTGCAAATGTATAGAGATTATGCAGATGCCTGCACCCGGTTTGAGAAAAGACTTGCGGATCTGGAAATGACAAGGCTGCTCTCGATCCGGATGGCCCCGCAGATCCGCCTGCTGCAGAATGCGGATCAGGAAGTGGTGGATAAGCTCCGCTCGGATATTCTGAATACAATTCCGGCATGGAGAAACCAGATGGTTCTGGCGCTGGGAATTGAGCATACGACCAGGGCATTAAACGCGCAGAATGCATTGGATGAAATGACGAATGAACTGTTTAGAAAAAATGCGGAGACGCTGAAACAGGGGGCGATCGATGCGGCATTGGCATCTGAGAGCATTGTAGATGTGGAGACGCTGAAAAAGATCAATGCGGACATTATTACATCGATCAATGAAGTTGTGAAAATTCATGAAGAAGGTTCCCAGAAACGCGCAGAGGCACAGGAAGAGCTTGTCAAGATTGAGACAGAGTTAAAGGACGCTTTATTGAAAGCGGGTTCCAGGTAGGATGCTTATGAAGAAACATTTACGAATCACATGGAATGCTCCGGTTGTGCTGAGCATAGTGGCTGTGAGTTTTGCTGCCACGTTATTAAACTACCTCACGGGCGGAAGAAGCGGGCTGCTTTTATGACATACCATTCTTCCCTCCTGTCACCGATGACGTGGATCCGGATGTTTACACATATATTTGGACATGCGGACTGGTCACATCTAATCGGTAATATGAGTTATCTGCTATTACTTGGACCGATGCTGGAAGAAAAATATTCATCGAGGGTTCTTCTGGAGGTTATCCTTGTGACAGCGTTTGTGACGGACTGGCAAATTATATTCTTTTTCCGGCGACCGCATTGTGCGGTGGTGGAGTTGTGTTTGCCTTTATACTATTATCTTCGTTTACAAATTTTCGCGAGGGTGAAATACCGGTTACGTTCATTCTGGTGGCGGTTCTGTTTATAGGGCAGCAGGTCTGGGATGGTATTACGATTCGGGACAATATTTCCCATATGACTCATATTATTGGGAATGATTGGCGGAATGATCGGGTATGGATTGAATTGCAAATCGCGGGTTAAGTAGATTAATTTTTGTTTCATAGGACGCAATTTCCTATGAAATCAGAAAAACTCCTGCATACACAGAATGAAGATTTATCTGTTTGCAGGAGTTTTTGAAATTACAGCCGTTTATCAGCCGTCAATTCTCATTACATCTGTCCCTCGTTATACCGCTTAATCAGCTTCGGATCTTCGCAGTCGGTGTCAGTGCGTTCTCCAGAGATACGTTATGGTTCAGGAGTTGATGATTGCAGCGATAAACTTGCTCACATCAGCTTCTACATACCAGTCACGTTTAAGAAGTTCCGGCGTGTGGTAGTTTAAGTTGGTGGTTACGACGCAGTCGAGGTAACCTTTGCGAAAAATTCGTCGAATTTCTCAAGTCCGTTGGTGAACAGACCGAAGGTAGCGCATAACGACGCGTTTTGCTTGCGCTCTTTGAGGGCGCGGCAGGTGTCCAGCATGCCTCGCCGGAGGAGACGCCCATCAACATGAGGAACGGTCTTTCCTTCAACGGAAGAACCTAAGAACTCATGGGCAACGATCGGGTTACGTCCATTGACAACACGGGAGTAATCGCGGCGTTTGTAGAACATACCCATGTCAACACCCAGGTTGTTTGCCAGATATACGGCGCGGGACATAGCGCCCTCGTCCGGGCTGATAACCATCAGGTTGTCCTTGTCGATCTTTAGGTTTTGTCATGGTTCAGTAATGCCTTGATAAACTGGTAGGTCGGCATGAAATTATCAAAACCGCTTAACGGAATGGAGTTCTGTACACGCGGGTCATGTGCATCGTAATGATGTTGCTTTACGCCCATCTGAATCAGTTCTTCGAGCATCATCGCACAGTCAAGGGATTCGACGACTGCGCTTGTGTTGGCGTCCCTCATATAAGAACGGCATGATAACATTGACACGATGTGCGGTAGCAATGGATGCGCCGATGATACGTTTTAAATCCTGATAATGGTCGTCCGGGGACATATGATTGGTAAATCCGCTCATTTTGTAGGTCAGGCTGTAGTTGGTTACATCGACCATGGCGTAAATATCGGTACCACGGACAGACTCATTTACGATTCCTTTTGCTCACCGCTTCCGAAACGCGCACGCGCAGTCAAGCATGTAGGAATCAGCATCATAGCCGCGGTACTGTAAATTTTCCTGACGCTTTTCAGGACTTCAATATCGTTGCGGCGGAAATTGATAATGTGGGAGTTGACTTTCTCAGCCAGATCCGGCAGCTCTCCAGTGCGGCAATTTTAAGCGGCGCAACCGGAAGCGTGTCATTAAACACGTAGTCATTCGACATGATTATACCTCCAAACAGTGTAGGTCCTTCGATGCATGCGGGCAGAGCGTACAAGTTTGTCTGCCATTTGCAGGACATAATACAACTATTTTATACCATTTTACGATAAGAAACGTCAATAGCAAATGAGTACAAAAAAAATCCACATCTGCGAATCAGAAGCACAACTTTACAAAAAAGCTGATTACTGTTAATATAATACTGGATTCTTAGGGTTTAAAAATATTTGAAATGAGGATTTTATAAATGAAAAAAGGTCATCTGATAAAATCGGTCGATCCGGGCTCGATTGCGGAGGAAATGGAGCTGGAGCCGGGGGACGTCCTTCTGACGATCGATGGAGATGAGATAGAGGATATTTTTGATTATGAATATAAGATAAACAGTGAGGAGATTACGCCGCTGGTCCGCAAGAAGAGCGGCGAGGTGGGAACTGGATATCGTAAATGAGTATCAGGATCTGGGGATTACCTTTGAAAATGGTCTGATGAGCGATTATCGTTCCTGCAGGAATAAGTGCATCTTCTGTTTCATCGACCAGATGCCGCCGGGCATGCGGGAGACACTGTATTTTAAGGACGATGATTCCAGACTTTCGTTCCTCCAGGGAAACTATATCACGCTGACGAATATGAAGGATAAGGATATTGAGCGGATTATCCGGTTTAAGCTGGCGCCGATCAATATTTCAGTGCAGACGACAAATCCGGAGCTGCGCTGCAAGATGCTTCATAACCGCTTTGCCGGTGAGGCACTACAGAAAATCGACCGCCTGTATGAGGCGGATATTCCGATGAATGGTCAGATCGTTTTATGCCGGGGTGTCAATGACGGGGCGGAGTTAGACCGTTCGATCCGTGATCTGACGAAATACATTCCGGCGATGCAGAGTGTTTCGGTCGTGCCGGTCGGTCTCTCGAAGTACCGTGATGGTCTGTATCCGCTTGAGCCGTTTACACCGGAGCAGTTGGGCGATACCATTGATTTGATAGAGAAATGGCAGAAGAAGATCTATGCGGAACACGGTATTCACTTCATTCACGCCAGCGATGAGTTTTACATGGGCGCCGGGCGCCCGCTTCCGGAAGCGGATCGCTATGATGGCTATATCCAGCTGGAAAATGGGGTCGGCATGATTCGCCTGATGGAGGAGGAGATAGCCGAGGCGCTGGAGCAGCTGCATCCGGGAGAGGCTGGCGAGGTGTGCCCGGAGGAGATTTCGATTGCAACGGGACTGCTGGCTGCCCCGTATATTGAGCAGTATGTAGAGCGCGTGTGCCGCCAGTTCCCGGGGAAAAAGGTACATGTATATGCGATCCGCAATGACTTCTTTGGTGAGCGGATCACGGTGGCGGGGCTGATCACGGCAAAGGATCTGATTGCACAGTTAAAGGAACAGCCGCTGGCAGCCGCCTGCTGCTTCCAAGCGCCATGTTCCGAAGCGGCGAGAGACATTTCTGGATGATCTGACCCGCACGGATGTACAAAATGCTTTACAAGTTCCGGTGGATATTAAAATCAAGCGGACGTGATTTTGTGGAAGCAATTCTGGCTCCTGTGAAGGAGGAAAGCTCCAGGCATGGCGAGTATGAGCCGGATCCGGAGGAATTTGCCGCTCAGATGGATGATAACTGGCAGGAAGAAGATCTGGATGGCGTACAGGTGTACGCATATGAACCGGAAGACCTGGATTAGGATGCTCCGGGCGAGGCCGTTTGTTTTGGAAGGGAAGACTCAGATCTGGAGGATGAGAAAGAAACGTGATGGCTGGAAATACAGAGGAAAACGTGCTTTCGGACACACAGAAAGAAAGCGTCTGGATGTGAAATGCATCACAATGAATGAAACAAGTAACTGGACAATAAAAATAGCAGCTGTGGATTTACGAACCAGCTGCGGAGCATGAAAAATAAATGGAGGCATAAATATGAAAAGAAACCGGTGGTGGCGGTCGTTGGACGTCCAAACGTGGGAAAATCCACCCTTTTCAACGTCCTTGCGGGCGATATGATTTCGATTGTAAAAGATACTCCAGGTGTAACGCGTGACCGTATTTACGCGGACTGTACCTGGTTAGACCATGCTTTACCCTGATCGATACTGGCGGTATCGAGCCGGATACGAAGGATATTATCCTGTCCCAGATGCGTGAGCAGGCGGAGATCGCGATCGCGACGGCGGATGTGATCCTGTTTATCGTAGATGTGCGTCAGGGCATGACCGATTCGGATTCCAAGGTGGCGGATATGCTGCGTAAATCGAGAAAACCGGTTGTTCTGGCGGTCAATAAAGTAGACAATCCGGCGAAATTTGGCAATGATGTCTATGAGTTCTACAACCTCGGTATCGGTGATCCGGTAGCGATCTCGGCAGCCTCCCGTCTGGGACTGGGCGATCTGCTGGATGAAGTCGTGGCACATTTCCCGGAGGGAAGCGGTGACGAGGAAGAGGATGACCGTCCGAGAGTGGCGATTGTCGGAAAACCAAACGTAGGTAAATCTTCTATTATAAATAAGCTTCTGGGCGAGAACCGCGTCATCGTATCGGATATCGCCGGTACGACCCGCGATGCAGTCGATACAGAGATTGTCCGCAACGGTACCGAGTATGTCTTTATCGATACGGCAGGTCTGCGCCGCAAGAGCAAGATCAAGGAGGAGCTGGAGCGCTACAGCATCATCCGTACCGTAACGGCAGTTGAGAGAGCTGATGTGGTTCTGATGGTCATCGACGCGAAAGAGGGAGTAACCGAGCAGGATGCAAAGATTGCCGGTATCGCACATGAGCGTGGAAAGGGTATTATCATCGTGGTAAATAAATGGGATGCGATCGATAAGACCGATAAGACTATTTATGAGTACACCAATAAGATTAAGACCGTTCTGTCCTTTATTCCGTATGCGGAGTTCGTGTTCGTATCCGCACTGACCGGACAGCGTATGAATAAGCTGTTTGAGATGATCGACATGGTGCGCGAAAATCAGACACTGCGTATTGCAACTGGCGTTCTCAATGAGATCCTGGCAGAGGCAGTGGCACTGCAGCAGCCGCCGTCTGACAAGGGCAAGCGTTTAAAGCTCTACTATATGACACAGGTAGCGGTCAAACCGCCGACATTCGTTGTGTTTGTCAATGATAAGGAACTGATGCATTTCTCATATACACGGTATCTCGAGAACAAGATCCGTGACGCATTCGGATTCAAGGGAACTTCCTTAAAATTCCTGATCCGCGAGAGAAGGGAAGGATCAATAATGGAACGTCTCATCTGTATTGTGATTGGCTATATCTTTGGTCTGATCCAGTCCGGCTATCTGTATGGAAAGGCGAATCATATGGATATCCGCCAGTACGGCAGCGGAAATGCCGGTTCTACGAACGTCCTGCGTGTGATGGGAAAGAAAGCGGGCGCGATCGTATTTTTAGGGGACTTTTTCAAGGCGGTGTTTGCAATGGCAGTCTGCCGTCTGCTGTTTAAGGAAAATGCGGACGTGGATCTTCTTGCATTGTATGCGGGTCTGGGAGTCACACTCGGTCACAATTTCCCGTTTTACCTGAAATTCAAGGGCGGCAAGGAATTGCCTGCATGGCGGGCATCATGACAGCGATGGATCTGCGGATTACGCTGACCTGTTTCGTGATTTTCTCCGTGACGGTGTTCCTGACCCGCTATGTATCGCTTGGTTCGATTCTTGTGTCGATCACCTTTTTTGCAGAGCTTGTGATCTTTGAGAGCATGGGTTCCTACCGGGTAAGCACGCCGAACCGCATCCAGTTCTATGCACTGGGCGCGATTCTGATGTGCATGGCGATCTGGCGCCATCGGAGCAATATTGGGCGTCTGTTGTCCGGCACAGAAAACAAACTGGGCGCGAAGAAATCATGAAAGAAGTGTAACAACACTTTACATAGTTGCCATAAGGTAATTGTTCACAGGTAGGCACTTTGAAAGCGAAAGTGCCGTAAAAAACGTGGTGGCAGCAGGAATTTGCCGTATTTAAATGCGAAGCCACGGCAAATTCCGTTACTGGGCACGTATGCGTGAACCGTAACGTCATAAGTAATGGGAGTGTATAAAAATTTCCAAATAACATTGACCTGTAGAGAAGAAGAGAGAAAAGCAGGTCGGGAGGAGGTATCAGGGGATGGCAGCAGTAGGAATTATCGGGGCGGGACGTTAGCGGTGCTTCTGAACAATAATGGGCAGGATGTGACAATCTGGTCCGCATTTGATACAGAGATCCAGGAAATGAGCCGCACCAGACGGCACAAAAATCTGCCGGAGGTTGTACTTCCGGATCAGATTCCGGATGACAGCTGATCTGCGCATCGCGATGGCGGAGAAGGATATGCTGATTATGGCGGTTCCGTCCGTCTATGTCCGCAGTACGGCGGCGAAGATGAAGGAATACCTGCGTTACGGTCAGATTGTCGTGGATGTGGCGAAGGGAATCGAGGAGCAGAGTCTTATGACGATGTCACAGGTCATCGAGGAGGAACTTCCGCTGGCAGAGGTAGCCGTCCTTTCCGGACCGAGCCATGCCGAGGAGGTGAGCCGGGGACTTCCGACTACCTGTGTGGCAGCGGCGCACCGCAAAAAGACTGCCGAGTTCATGCAGAGTGTGTTCATGAGTCCGGTGTTCCGCATTTACACCAGCCCGGACATGCTGGGCGTCGAGATTGGTGCGGCTCTTAAAATGTCATTGCGCTGGCAGCCGGTACAGCGGATGGGCTGGGATGCGGCGACTTACGAAGGCGGCGCTGATCACCCGCGGAATTGCGGAGATTGCCCGTCTGGGTATTGCAATGGGCGGAAAACAGCAGACCTTCTACGGATTATCCGGCATCGGTGATTTGATCGTAACCTGTGCGAGCATGCACAGCCGCAACCGCCGGGCGGGGATCCTGATTGGAAAGGGATACACGATGGATGAGGCGATGAAGGAAGTGCAGATGGTTGTCGAGGGCGTTTATTCCGCGAAAGCCGGTCTTCTGCTGGCACAGAAATACGGCTGCGATATGCCGATCGTTTCTCAGGTCAATCAGGTGCTGTTTGACGGAAAATCTCCGAAAGAGGCGCTGGCAGATCTGATGATGCGCGATCCGCGGATCGAATCGAGTGATCTTCCGTGGGAAGGATAATTCAGGCGGCAGCCGTTTTTCTGAATTTGAGTGATAAAATTCGGAAAAAATAGCAATGAGATCTACTATGTTTTTCTGGAAAATGCAGGTGTCTGTGTCAGACGGACAAAACTTGTGAAAAGTGTTTACTATAACCCGTAAGAATATCTAATATAACTACAAGATCTGGAAAAGAGAGAATTTAGCGCAAAAAGTTGAAAATCCGCTAAATTCCCTCTTTAGGTGGTTTTGTATTGACAATTAGAGGGGTAAAATTTATAATTGCCTCATTCAAATAGTTGCTGTATTCCATTTGCAGCATAGAATTGAGAGGAGAATATTATGAAAAAGAGTAGTTAGTCTTGGACTTGCGGCCATGATGGCGATGTCTATGACCGCTTGCGGTGGCTCTGGAAATGCGAGCACTTCTGAATCAGCAGCAGAAGACG
>SCPO01000114.1_pt1 | contig 17672 bp, 16 predicted proteins | sample 6106821 | NCBI WGS metagenome assembly SCPO01 (sample SAMN10720448, study PRJNA508395) | human gut metagenome | isolation source: Participant 2 stool, 0 month | host: Homo sapiens | collected 2017 | reverse complement strand
TTGAGCAATTATAGATTGCATCTCATGCAATTCTCTAAATTTCACCTATTATAATACAATCTCCATTAAAATATGTAAATATCAACCACTCTAAATGTCCAAACACATACAGCAAAGCCCTGGCGTTTTGTGCTACACCAAGGCTTATTATCATTGCTTACAGCCATTATCTCCGAAGATCCGATTGAACCAGCGCCGCTTATTCGGTGCTGCCTGCTCCTCAGGCACGCTGGCAGCTACACGATCTTCCCCATCGGAAAGCTGCTGGATTGTCCCAGCGTGGAGGGCCTGCGCCGCCGCGCAGTTTCCTGCGCTGCCAACAATGCAGTGCTGCACTCAGCCAACCTCGCGTTTAACTCTCTGATCTGCGTCTTTCACTGCCAGCTGTGCTTGCAGCGTATCAACAGTAGTCTGTAAAACGCCAACTAAATCGCAAACTTCATGGTTTGCGGTTTGCGATTGTTGGCGTTTGCGGTTTGCGATTCGGTTTGCGATTGCTCGTCGCTAACCGAATTTTCAGTCACTATTTCTTGCTGTCTTTTCTGAGGTTGGATCGCAAACCAAGGTTTGCGATTGCTTACTTGGCAGTCTTTGATACGCCCAATTCGTCCGCAATTTCCTTGATCGTTTTGGCCATCTGGCACACTCTCCTTAAAACAGATCGCTATGCGAACCAGTTCTAATCAGCTTCAAGATCAGAGCGTCGCGCTCAATCTTATACACCAACAGCCAATCCGGCTGAATATGACTCTCTCATGTCTTTGTAATTTCTCGAATTAGTCAGCGCATGATCTCGGTAGACAGGCGGCAAAGTCTTCTCCTCGCACAGCAATTCCACGACAGCACTCAGCTTTTGCGGGTCGCAGCCACGCTTCACCGCCAGCTTATAGTCTTTCTTGAATTGTCCCGTAAACTCCGGTTTAAGCATTAAGGGCCTCCATCATGTCTGCCACACTGTCGAACGGGCCGTGCATATCTTCGTCATTCTCCGCTGCTTTCATCGCTGCATAAGTGGTTTCGTTCGGCTCGTCCAGACGAACTTCAAACGGCAATCCATGATAGCGCAGTGCCTGACGGTAAAAAATGCCCGTAGCGGTGCTCAAATCCATGCCCAACGACTGAAACAAATCTGCCGCCTGCTTCTTCAGCTCCGGTTCAATACGAAGCGTCATATTACCCTTAGTTGCCATATAAAAGCACTCCCCTCAAAGCATATTACTGATATTCTACATCCATATTATATGCTCTATTTATTTGCGTTGCAAGCGCAATGCAAATAAAATTTGCTTGTGATTATTACTCTAACAATCTGGCAACATCTCGTTTAGCATACACCACACGAGCGATTGTCACCAACTTCTTTTCCTCGTCCACCCAATAGAGCATTAAAAAGTTCTGCACTAAGATTTTTCGATACTCACGCTTCAACGGGCGGATTGGTTGATACGCCGGAAGCGCATACGGAAATGTAAGTATGCTTTCCGCAGCGTTCACCAGTTCCATAGCCAAACGATCTGCCGCAGCAGGATTTTGCAGCTCTCCACTGATATAGCGCACGATTTCAACCATATCTCGCTGGGCAACAGGTAGGTACTCCAGTTTATACACCCTGCTCCCCTCCAATAGCGGCTTTCATCGCTTTCAATACATCTTTGGAGGAATAACGCTGATCTGTCAGCTCGGCCTCTCGCTCGGCCTCTTGCAGCTTGAAGTAAACCTCGCTTTCAAATTGCAAGTTTTCAAACGCTTCCATGCTCAAAACGACCATATCACCATACCCATTTTTGGTTAAAAACACAGGCTGAGCCGTTTCATGCACTGTTTTGGAAATGTCCGCAAAGTTATTTCGCAAATCCGATACAGGTCTAATCATATTCATACCATCAACCTCCTTACTATTATTTTAGCGTAATCATGCTAAAATATCAACATCATTTATTTTCTGTTTTGGGCGGAAACAAAGCGTTAACGCAATCGGTCGCTAAATAATTCATGTACTCATCGTCCGGCATAACGTTGATCCGGCGAATACCATTCGCCGCACACCCAAGCAGCCCGGCATCGACCTCACTTTCCGCAAAAACCATGTGTTTTGCCTGCTCCTGCACCTGCTCTTTTCTGGTCTTTCCATGCAAGAACACTTCATAGGCTTCTTCTTCCGAAAGCCCGCGTTCCTTCGCAATCGCAGTCACCGCAGCCACAATCTCAGCTGCCTTACGCTGGCTCTCATCACCAGACAGCTGAACCATCTTCTCTTTGTTCGTATATTCGCGTAAATTCATTAAACCGGCCTCTTCCCACCAACGATATACTGTCTTTTTACTCAATCCAGTTTCTCTGATACACTCCGCTTTCGTCCCCTCTGAGTGCTCAGAACGCCACTCAGCTACCACAGATAGCTTGTCCGGCCTACCATTACCGTCCGTCCATTTACGCCCCTGTCGGCGCATACGAATATCTCGAATTGCTCTTGCTTCCTCCAGATGATCAGATTGCTTCTGACCATTCCTCCTGTTCTTCTCAATCTGAATACCGGTACGCCACACAATCGTATCAATCGGATATGTAGCATAGCTATCCGTATAAGCCTCCAGAGCGTGCATAACATCGTCCTCAGTGAACTCATCACCTTTTGTATTCATGAATGGAATAAGGCCGTATGCGTCCTCCTCGAGCGTTTCTCGGGGTACTCCACACTTCTGCGCATATGTCGCAAGAGTCATAATACACCAATATCTGTGTCCCTGTTCGGCACCCTCTTTTAACTTCCTAATCCACCAGTCATAAACTGCTTTCTTACAAGTCCATGTATTCCTCGGTCGCTTCTCCACAATACGCCGCTGATACCACTCTGGATACTTCTTCTTCGCATCTTCGAGCCGTAAATCAGACTTATAAACAAAGCTCACAGCACGATGATCCTCTGGCACAAACTTATTCAAATACTCTACTGTGACCTTTTCACCGACCGAAAAGGCACGGCAGCGACCACCATCTTTCGTAATCGTACCAACCACACGAAAACCCTGAAACAAACTCTCATACTGCACCTTATCATGCAGCGAGGACGCGCCCTGTGTCCATGCCTGCCAAGTCAGCCGCCTTTTCAGCTTCTCCAACTCCTCAGCAATGTTCTTAAACATCGGAATAGGCTGCTTAAAGACATAATAAATATGGATACCTGAGCCGGAAGATACCAAATACGTAGGCCGCGGCAGACCCCAAACAAACTGCAACATCTCATGACCACGGTTGATCTGCTCCATAAAAAAATCCCAATGCTTCCGCTCCGTCATACCATCAAGATCAATAGCCAACGCATACATAAACCGAGCATTGGAGGACTTCCGACTCTTACCTGCATAACTGATCGGGCTCATAAGACAGAAATCATTTGACCCAACCATATCCGCAATCGTATCAAGATCATCAGTAATCGTCATACGCTTTGCACGCTTGCTGCCTTTCTCAATAGCAATCGCTATACCATTATATTTCCCGTCCTCATACTCACCGCGCTCCTCAAAAGAGCCCTCCGGAAAGATGTCCCGATAAAAATCCATATAGTGAACTTCCTCAAACAGCGCTTTCAAAGCACCTAAAATATCATACATCCCCATGCACCTCCAGCCCCCTATCAGGGCGTTATATTATCAATATATTTTTTCCACCTATTTCCCGACAAAAAAATCGGTCGCTTTTCGACCAGCTCCGACCCCCTCTGAGCACCCCTGCCAGCCCCCCTATAGGGGCGTTATATTATCAATATATTTTTTCCACCTATTTCCCGACAAAAAAATCGGTCGCTTTTCGACCGTATTTGCTTGTCCATATTTTACAGCAACGGCACGAGGGTGTCAATCCCTCATGCCGTGTTTCTCTTTAATTTCTTGGAGCTGCACTCGGATACTCTTTTTTCTCTCTACTACTGCTTTAGGTTGTGCCTTTAATGTCCTATTGCACGCCTGTACCGTTGCACCTAACGCGGTCACAGCATTTATTATCCGCTGCCACCGCTCCCACGTTAACCCTTTTACTCGTCCAAAAAACGATTTCTTCGTTTGAATATCTTGAGTTTCCTCAGTTACTCCCATACATTTCTCCATGAGAGTGTTTACTACGCCTATTAGCAGTTTCTTTTGTTTCTGTAACCTCTCTGTTTCTTTCTTAAAGTTCGAGATCATCTCTCCGGTGTCGGCGCATACTTGCTTCAGCTGCTCGTTTTGCTTCTTTAGCTCTGCATTCTCTTTCTGTATCTCCTGCACTTCGTCGGTTTCGTTCAGCTGCGCGTTCTTGTCTGCCAGCTTCTGCATTTCCGACTTGAGCAGCGATATTTGCGATGAAAGCTCCGATATTGTCTGCTTCTGCTGTTCGATTGTCTGTCTTTGCTCCTCGATCAGCTGCGAGCTGCTCTCTTGCACGCTGCGCTGTTTGCTGACTTCGTGCATTGCCCTCAAACTCATGTTCCAAGTTCTCCTTTCCAAAGTCCATGTTATAATACTTCTCCAGCTTGTTATTGCGGATTTTGCACTGCTTTTCGCCCTGCTCTTGCCGTTTTAAGTCTGTAAAGGTAATATATTTGTGGCTGTCCTGCCAGTCTACGCCGTATCCTCGCTCATTCATACGCTGCACAAAGTCTGTACGGTTGGTGGCCTGTTCTCGGCAGTCCAATATCGCCAGCGCAATATCTTGCACATAGCTCTTTACCTCGCCCTGCTCGGCCTTTTTGAGCAACTGATAGGTGTCCTTGCTGAACGCTACCGTTTCCTCTCGCTCCTGTCCGTCAAAGGTCTTTCCCTTTTCGGTAATATGCAGCCCGTATTTCGCGCAAAGCTGGTCGGAATAATCTTTCATGGCCTGCAGCTCTGCCTTGCTCTGCTGGAGCTTGTGGCCGTCTACATAGCTCACGCTGTTCACCACAAAGTGCGTGTGGATATGCTCCTTGTCCTCATGGGTAGCAATCAACACCTCAAAGTCCTGCCACTCCGGTCGTGAGGCTGCCAGCTGGCACGCGATCTGGTGCGCCTGCGCCGGATTTATCTTCTCGCCTGGTGCAAAGCTCTGAACAAAATGCTTGTAGGTTCGCCCTCCGTCCTTATCCCACAATAATTTCGTAACTCTCATTTCATCTTTAACTGTATCAGGAACGCAATTCAAGCCACTCAGCAACTTTTGTTCCGTTTTTTCCTCTTGCATTACATAATCGAGTACTGTGTTTATCCCAGCTTTTGAAGATACTGCCTTAATGACTGCCATACCATTTTCACCTCGTCTAATACCGTCGGCAATTCTTTTTTGTAATCAATATAGCCGCGTTCATTAAGTCTTTTGGCGATTTGGTTGAGGTTTGCACCCTGTCGTTTCAGTTCCGGCACGATCTCTTTGATACCATCCGTATTTACAATCTCCTTACCCAGCACGCAGGATAAAATGTACTGCTGTTGGTTCATGCCGCTTTCAGAAATTTTCTGTTGCAGCAGCTCCCATTCCTCCTCACTAACTCGGAACGAGAGCTGCTTCGGTCTACTCTTATTTGCCATGACCGCCGTTATTCTCCCTTAAATTTTCTCAGTGCCTCTACATAATCTCGGATTGCTTCTACTTCTTCGGCCATACTCAACTTGCTCAGCTTCCAATCGTCCAGCCAATACTGTAATTCGTCTTCAAAATCGAATGTGTCACCTGGCTCCATTTCGTATTCTTCACGCTGCTCCTCAAACTCCTCTGGGTGAGATTTGTATTCTTCGTTTTCATCGTAGACATATAAAAAATTTTCGATGTCCTCACCGCACTCCAACAAAAAACGCAGCAGTGTCCGATCTGCCATCTGACGGAAACCGCAACGGTCGAACCAGTCCTGCGCAAGCATTCTTTCGTCCGACCCGTTGGTGTAGGTACCGTCAATCAGATCGCCGATGAAACTCGCCAATAATTCAGAAACGGTCAATCCGCAGCCGGCTGCTTTTTGTAAAATGCGATCGCAGTCTGCATCCGACAATTTCAAAATGAGCGTCCGGTCTTTGATGGTTTCGATTTCTTTTTTCTGACTTTCGTACATGATACACCTCACCTTTTTGTTCGTGCGCTGCGTGCGCCAAGCCGGGGATTGAAGGGGGTGCAACCCCCTCACAAGCTCTAAAGTGGTAACACTTTAGGTAGCTTGCAATATATCTCCCACACTCTCATTATACATGGTGGTAGCACTGCTGTCAAGTGTGGGAGAGAAGGCTTGCGGTAGCAAGCCTCAGCAATGTAAATGGAGAAAATCGCGTGTCAAGGGCTTGCTTTTTTCGCCCCGTTCGAGCCGTCTGCGCAGCAGATCGGCGTGCAAAGGGTAGAAAAAAAGTGGTTCGCATGAACCACTCTTGACGCTATCTCTCCTATACTCTAAATCATAAAATAACGGGATGAGTTTAGACTCATCCCGTTATTTTTATCCTCGGAACCATTTACTAAACCAACTCCGTTTTCTCCCTGGAGCCGGTTCATGATTATCCTACCGTATCTGTATATCCCGAGGAAATGAAAAACGAATCAATAACTGTTACGCCATCACTTGCATAAACCGGAATTTCATGATCATGTGGAACATAATCAGGTATATTTTGCGGAAGATCAGATACTTTAATATATCCTTCTGTCCCATTTTTACCGATAGCGGAAATCATATCTACATCTTCATTCAAATACTTTACAACCAGTGCCTCACCATAAGTTTCGCCAGCTGCATTGGTATGTATCTGTTTTTCTTCAGTAGATAAATCTACACCGCCATTAGCTCGAACTGCCATATAATAATCTACGCTCTCCAGTTCAAGGGTTTTCATTTCCCCATCACTTCCCTTATACCACGTAGTACCATGAGCGGTATACGTTCCTTTTCCACTTGCTCCGCCTGTAGTTGCAGTAATACCCGTGCTTAACGCACCATTTGCTACAGGTCCACTAAAAGCGGCTAATGCAATACCGCGATAAAGTTCCGCAGAAGCTTTCACATATCCTGCTGGCACTTTTGTACTATCTGTAGTCAGAATTGTTGCTGTAGAAGATACCATTCCTTTTGATGCAGTTATAGAAGTTCTCCCATGATATTTAATATTACTCATACCTGTTACAGTCGATGTCCAAGGAGAATAACTGACTGCTACGGCGGCCACAACACAGATAGATCCGCATAATAGTATCGATACTAAACGCTTTACAATCTTATTTTGAAATTTCATTTTGAACTCCCTTCTATTGACTTCATGTCAATAATTAACATATCCACTTACTGAAACACTATTTGAGGAATTATTCCTTACTGCAAAAACATAATTACCGCGGGTATCAACCTTAATGGTCTTATCAAAGGTTCCATTATTCACAGTTAGGTAGTGAAATTTACCTTTGCTATCAACCAAACCAAAATCTACGCTTGCCGAAAATGGAGAGTATGTAGCTTTAATCGTTACCGTTTCTCCAGCTTCCAACGGGAAACTCTTATCTGCCCGCAAGATAGATTTAGCAGGAACCGTCATATTAAAGGAGCCCGAAGCACGTTCAAGGCTCAGTTCAATTACACGATCTCGATGCTCAAAGTTTTTCGGTGCAATATCAGCCGCATTCGCTGACATACTCACCCCGCTAACGATAAGCACTCCTGCCAAAATAGAGCCGAAAATTTTCTTAACTCTCATTGCTACCACTTCCTTTCGCAATTACTTACCAATCTACCGAAAAATCACCAGAAAATACGACATCATCTTCTTCTGTTTCCATTTCGGAAATTGGAACTTCATTTTGTGGCTCATGAGTGTTATGTAAATGTAGCAGCATAGCACCCACCACAATCAACAATATAACTACAACGCAAGCTATTAGTCCCACCCGTAAATGGTTTGACGATTTTTCTTTTGCTTCATCTTCCGGTTCAGAAACTTTTTGCACATCTTCTGCTTCTTTATCCGATAGCAAATAATCCATGGATACATGATACAACTCACTCAATGCTTTCAGCTTCTCCCGAGAGGGAACGGCTAACCCTACTTCCCACCTTGATATAGCCTGACGAGATACATTGATCTCCTCAGCCAGCTGAAGCTGAGATAAACCTTTCTCCTTTCTCAAGCGAACTAACTTCTCTGCTGTAGTCATTTATTATACCTCTATATTACCCACATATTCGACTAAAATAAACCAATCTACGATTGCATTTGAGCAATTATAGATTGCATCTCATGCAATTCTCTAAATTTCACCTATTATAATACAATCTCCATTAAAATATGTAAATATCAACCACTCTAAATGTCCAAAACACATACAGCAAAAGCCCTGGCGTTTTGTGCTACACCAAGGCTTATTATCATTGCTTACAGCCATTATCTCCGAAAGATCCGATTGAACCAGCGCCGCTTATTCGGTGCTGCCTGCTCCTCAGGCACGCTGGCAGCTACACGATCTTCCCCATCGGAAAGCTGCTGCTGGATTGTCCCAGCGTGGAGGGCCTGCGCCGCACGCGCAGTTTCCTGCGCTGCCAACAATGCAGTGCTGCACTCAGCCAACCTCGCGTTTAACTCTCTGATCTGCACGTCTTTCACTGCCAGCTGTGCTTGCAGCGTATCAACAGTAGTCTGTAAAACGCCAACTAAATCGCAAACTTCATGGTTTGCGGTTTGCGATTGGTTGGCGTTTGCGGTTTGCGATTCGGTTTGCGATTGCTCGTCGCTAACCGAATTTTCAGTCACTATTTCTTGCTGTCTTTTTTTCTGAAAAGCCATTTTTATTAACTTTTCTTGTTGGTTTTCGATCGCAAACTGGTTTCCGTTTTTTCGCAAACTTGATCGCAAACCAAGGTTTGCGATTTGCTTACTTACAGCAGTCTTTGATACGCCCAATTCGTCCGCAATTTCCTTGATCGTTTTGGCCATCTGGCACACTCTCCTTAAAACAGATCGCTATGCGAACCAGTTCTAATCAGCTTCAAGATCAGAGCGTCGCGCTCAATCTTATACACCAACAGCCAATCCGGCTGAATATGACACTCTCTCATGTCTTTGTAATTTCTCGAATTAGTCAGCGCATGATCTCGGTAGACAGGCGGCAAAGTCTTCTCCTCGCACAGCAATTCCACGACAGCACTCAGCTTTTGCGGGTCGCAGCCACGCTTCACCGCCAGCTTATAGTCTTTCTTGAATTGTCCCGTAAACTCCGGTTTAAGCATTAAGGGCCTCCATCATGTCTGCCACACTGTCGAACGGGCCGTGCATATCTTCGTCATTCTCCGCTGCTTTCATCGCTGCATAAGTGGTTTCGTTCGGCTCGTCCAGACGAACTTCAAACGGCAATCCATGATAGCGCAGTGCCTGACGGTAAAAAATGCCCGTAGCGGTGCTCAAATCCATGCCCAACGACTGAAACAAATCTGCCGCCTGCTTCTTCAGCTCCGGTTCAATACGAAGCGTCATATTACCCTTAGTTGCCATATAAAAGCACTCCCCTCAAAGCATATTACTGATATTCTACATCCATATTATATGCTCTATTTATTTGCGTTGCAAGCGCAATGCAAATAAAATTTGCTTGTGATTATTACTCTAACAATCTGGCAACATCTCGTTTAGCATACACCACACGAGCGATTGTCACCAACTTCTTTTCCTCGTCCACCCAATAGAGCATTAAAAAGTTCTGCACTAAGATTTTTCGATACTCACGCTTCAACGGGCGGATTGGTTGATACGCCGGAAGCGCATACGGAAATGTAAGTATGCTTTCCGCAGCGTTCACCAGTTCCATAGCCAAACGATCTGCCGCAGCAGGATTTTGCAGCTCTCCACTGATATAGCGCACGATTTCAACCATATCTCGCTGGGCAACAGGTAGGTACTCCAGTTTATACACCCTGCTCCCTCCAATAGCGGCTTTCATCGCTTTCAATACATCTTTGGAGGAATAACGCTGATCTGTCAGCTCGGCCTCTCGCTCGGCCTCTTGCAGCTTGAAGTAAACCTCGCTTTCAAATTGCAAGTTTTCAAACGCTTCCATGCTCAAAACGACCATATCACCATACCCATTTTTGGTTAAAAACACAGGCTGAGCCGTTTCATGCACTGTTTTGGAAATGTCCGCAAAGTTATTTCGCAAATCCGATACAGGTCTAATCATATTCATACCATCAACCTCCTTACTATTATTTTAGCGTAATCATGCTAAAATATCAACATCATTTATTTTCTGTTTTGGGCGGAAACAAAGCGTTAACGCAATCGGTCGCTAAATAATTCATGTACTCATCGTCCGGCATAACGTTGATCCGGCGAATACCATTCGCCGCACACCCAACCAGCAGCCCGGCATCGACCTCACTTTCCGCAAAAACCATGTGTTTTGCCTGCTCCTGCACCTGCTCTTTTCTGGTCTTTCCATGCAAGAACACTTCATAGGCTTCTTCTTCCGAAAGCCCGCGTTCCTTCGCAATCGCAGTCACCGCAGCCACAATCTCAGCTGCCTTACGCTGGCTCTCATCACCAGACAGCTGAACCATCTTCTCTTTGTTCGTATATTCGCGTAAATTCATTAAACCGGCCTCTTCCCACCAACGATATACTGTCTTTTTACTCAATCCAGTTTCTCTGATACACTCCGCTTTCGTCCCCTCTGAGTGCTCAGAACGCCACTCAGCTACCACAGATAGCTTGTCCGGCCTACCATTACCGTCCGTCCATTTACGCCCCTGTCGGCGCATACGAATATCTCGAATTGCTCTTGCTTCCTCCAGATGATCAGATTGCTTCTGACCATTCCTCCTGTTCTTCTCAATCTGAATACCGGTACGCCACACAATCGTATCAATCGGATATGTAGCATAGCTATCCGTATAAGCCTCCAGAGCGTGCATAACATCGTCCTCAGTGAACTCATCACCTTTTGTATTCATGAATGGAATAAGGCCGTATGCGTCCTCCTCGAGCGTTTCTCGGGGTACTCCACACTTCTGCGCATATGTCGCAAGAGTCATAATACACCAATATCTGTGTCCCTGTTCGGCACCCTCTTTTAACTTCCTAATCCACCAGTCATAAACTGCTTTCTTACAAGTCCATGTATTCCTCGGTCGCTTCTCCACAATACGCCGCTGATACCACTCTGGATACTTCTTCTTCGCATCTTCGAGCCGTAAATCAGACTTATAAACAAAGCTCACAGCACGATGATCCTCTGGCACAAACTTATTCAAATACTCTACTGTGACCTTTTCACCGACCGAAAAGGCACGGCAGCGACCACCATCTTTCGTAATCGTACCAACCACACGAAAACCCTGAAACAAACTCTCATACTGCACCTTATCATGCAGCGAGGACGCGCCCTGTGTCCATGCCTGCCAAGTCAGCCGCCTTTTCAGCTTCTCCAACTCCTCAGCAATGTTCTTAAACATCGGAATAGGCTGCTTAAAGACATAATAAATATGGATACCTGAGCCGGAAGATACCAAATACGTAGGCCGCGGCAGACCCCAAACAAACTGCAACATCTCATGACCACGGTTGATCTGCTCCATAAAAAAATCCCAATGCTTCCGCTCCGTCATACCATCAAGATCAATAGCCAACGCATACATAAACCGAGCATTGGAGGACTTCCGACTCTTACCTGCATAACTGATCGGGCTCATAAGACAGAAATCATTTGACCCAACCATATCCGCAATCGTATCAAGATCATCAGTAATCGTCATACGCTTTGCACGCTTGCTGCCTTTCTCAATAGCAATCGCTATACCATTATATTTCCCGTCCTCATACTCACCGCGCTCCTCAAAAGAGCCCTCCGGAAAGATGTCCCGATAAAAATCCATATAGTGAACTTCCTCAAACAGCGCTTTCAAAGCACCTAAAATATCATACATCCCCATGCACCTCCAGCCCCCTATCAGGGCGTTATATTATCAATATATTTTTTCCACCTATTTCCCGACAAAAAAATCGGTCGCTTTTCGACCAGCTCCGACCCCCTCTGAGCACCCTGCCAGCCCCTATCGGGGCGTTATATTATCAATATATTTTTTCCACCTATTTCCCGACAAAAAAATCGGTCGCTTTTCGACCGTATTTGCTTGTCCATATTTTACAGCAACGGCACGAGGGTGTCAATCCCTCATGCCGTGTTTCTCTTTAATTTCTTGGAGCTGCACTCGGATACTCTTTTTTCTCTCTACTACTGCTTTAGGTTGTGCCTTTAATGTCCTATTGCACGCCTGTACCGTTGCACCTAACGCGGTCACAGCATTTATTATCCGCTGCCACCGCTCCCACGTTAACCCTTTTACTCGTCCAAAAAACGATTTCTTCGTTTGAATATCTTGAGTTTCCTCAGTTACTCCCATACATTTCTCCATGAGAGTGTTTACTACGCCTATTAGCAGTTTCTTTTGTTTCTGTAACCTCTCTGTTTCTTTCTTAAAGTTCGAGATCATCTCTCCGGTGTCGGCGCATACTTGCTTCAGCTGCTCGTTTTGCTTCTTTAGCTCTGCATTCTCTTTCTGTATCTCCTGCACTTCGTCGGTTTCGTTCAGCTGCGCGTTCTTGTCTGCCAGCTTCTGCATTTCCGACTTGAGCAGCGATATTTGCGATGAAAGCTCCGATATTGTCTGCTTCTGCTGTTCGATTGTCTGTCTTTGCTCCTCGATCAGCTGCGAGCTGCTCTCTTGCACGCTGCGCTGTTTGCTGACTTCGTGCATTGCCCTCAAACTCATGTTCCAAGTTCTCCTTTCCAAAGTCCATGTTATAATACTTCTCCAGCTTGTTATTGCGGATTTTGCACTGCTTTTCGCCCTGCTCTTGCCGTTTTAAGTCTGTAAAGGTAATATATTTGTGGCTGTCCTGCCAGTCTACGCCGTATCCTCGCTCATTCATACGCTGCACAAAGTCTGTACGGTTGGTGGCCTGTTCTCGGCAGTCCAATATCGCCAGCGCAATATCTTGCACATAGCTCTTTACCTCGCCCTGCTCGGCCTTTTTGAGCAACTGATAGGTGTCCTTGCTGAACGCTACCGTTTCCTCTCGCTCCTGTCCGTCAAAGGTCTTTCCCTTTTCGGTAATATGCAGCCCGTATTTCGCGCAAAGCTGGTCGGAATAATCTTTCATGGCCTGCAGCTCTGCCTTGCTCTGCTGGAGCTTGTGGCCGTCTACATAGCTCACGCTGTTCACCACAAAGTGCGTGTGGATATGCTCCTTGTCCTCATGGGTAGCAATCAACACCTCAAAGTCCTGCCACTCCGGTCGTGAGGCTGCCAGCTGGCACGCGATCTGGTGCGCCTGCGCCGGATTTATCTTCTCGCCTGGTGCAAAGCTCTGAACAAAATGCTTGTAGGTTCGCCCTCCGTCCTTATCCCACAATAATTTCGTAACTCTCATTTCATCTTTAACTGTATCAGGAACGCAATTCAAGCCACTCAGCAACTTTTGTTCCGTTTTTTCCTCTTGCATTACATAATCGAGTACTGTGTTTATCCCAGCTTTTGAAGATACTGCCTTAATGACTGCCATACCATTTTCACCTCGTCTAATACCGTCGGCAATTCTTTTTTGTAATCAATATAGCCGCGTTCATTAAGTCTTTTGGCGATTTGGTTGAGGTTTGCACCCTGTCGTTTCAGTTCCGGCACGATCTCTTTGATACCATCCGTATTTACAATCTCCTTACCCAGCACGCAGGATAAAATGTACTGCTGTTGGTTCATGCCGCTTTCAGAAATTTTCTGTTGCAGCAGCTCCCATTCCTCCTCACTAACTCGGAACGAGAGCTGCTTCGGTCTACTCTTATTTGCCATGACCGCCGTTATTCTCCCTTAAATTTTCTCAGTGCCTCTACATAATCTCGGATTGCTTCTACTTCTTCGGCCATACTCAACTTGCTCAGCTTCCAATCGTCCAGCCAATACTGTAATTCGTCTTCAAAATCGAATGTGTCACCTGGCTCCATTTCGTATTCTTCACGCTGCTCCTCAAACTCCTCTGGGTGAGATTTGTATTCTTCGTTTTCATCGTAGACATATAAAAAATTTTCGATGTCCTCACCGCACTCCAACAAAAAACGCAGCAGTGTCCGATCTGCCATCTGACGGAAACCGCAACGGTCGAACCAGTCCTGCGCAAGCATTCTTTCGTCCGACCCGTTGGTGTAGGTACCGTCAATCAGATCGCCGATGAAACTCGCCAATAATTCAGAAACGGTCAATCCGCTGCCGGCTGCTTTTGTAAAATGCGATCGCAGTCTGATTCCGAAATTTCAAAATGAGCCCGGTTTGTTCTATCAGTTTCGACCTTATTCCTAATTAAATAGAGCAAATCCCTTATTGGGGTAAGACATGAAGATGCCAGGACCTGTTGGCCGCCATTCTCGCGGCAAAGGAACAAGGCATCGGGGCAATCCTTGCGTTTGCAATGGCGTACCTTCGCGGCAGATATAATGGCGGTGCGTTTACAAAACAGTAATCGACGCAACGATGTGCGCCATTATCGCCTAGTTCATTCGTGACCTTCTCGACTTCGCCGGACTAAGTAGCAATCTCGCTTATATAACGAGCGTGTTTATCGGCTACATCGGTACTGACTCGATTGGTTCGTTATCAAACGCTTCGCTGCTAAAAAGCCGGAGTAGAAGATGGTAAATCAATAATCAACGTAAGGCGTTCCTCGATATGCTGGCGTGGTCGGAGAACTGATAACGGACGTCAGAAAACCAGAAATCATGGTTATGACGTCATTGTAGGCGGAGAGCTATTTACTGATTACTCCGATCACCCTCGCAAACTTGTCACGCTAAACCCAAAACTCAAATCAACAGGCGCCGGACGCTACCAGCTTCTTTCCCGTTGGTGGGATGCCTACCGCAAGCAGCTTGGCCTGAAAGACTTCTCTCCGAAAAGTCAGGACGCTGTGGCATTGCAGCAGATTAAGGAGCGTGGCGCTTTACCTATGATTGATCGTGGTGATATCCGTCAGGCAATCGACCGTTGCAGCAATATCTGGGCTTCACTGCCGGGCGCTGGTTATGGTCAGTTCGAGCATAAGGCTGACAGCCTGATTGCAAAATTCAAAGAAGCGGGCGGAACGGTCAGAGAGATTGATGTATGAGCAGAGTCACCGCGATTATCTCCGCTCTGGTTATCTGCATCATCGTCTGCCTGTCATGGGCTGTTAATCATTACCGTGATAACGCCATTACCTACAAAGCCCAGCGCGACAAAATGCCAGTGAACTGAAGCTGGCGAACGCAACCATTACTGATATGCAGGTGCGCCAGCGCGATGTTGCTGCGCTCGATGCAAAATACACGAAGGAGTTAGCTGATGCTAAAGCTGAAAATGATGCCTGCGTGATGATGTTGCCGCTGGTCGTCGTCGGTTGCACATCAAAGCAGTCTGTCAGTCAGTGCGTGAAGCACCACGCCTCCGGCGTGGATAATGCAGCCTCCCCGACTGGCAGACACCGTTACACGGGATTATTTCACCCTCAGAGAGCGGCTGATGACGATGCACAAGCAACTGGAAGGAACCCAGAAGTATATTAATGAGCAGTGCAGATAGAGTTGCCCATATCGATGGGCAACTCATGCAATTATTGTGAGCAATACACGCGCTTCCAGCGGAGTATAAATGCCTAAAGTAATAAAACCGAGCAATCCATTTACGAATGTTTGCTGGGTTTCTGTTTTAACAACATTTTCTGCGCCGCCACAAATTTTGGCTGCATCGACAGTTTTCTTCTGCCCAATTCCAGAAACGAAGAAATGATGGGTGATGGTTTCCTTTGGTGCTACTGCTGCCGGTTTGTTTTGAACAGTAAACGTCTGTTGAGCACATCCTGTAATAAGCAGGGCCAGCGCAGTAGCGAGTAGCATTTTTCATGGTGTTATTCCCGATGCTTTTGAAGTTCGCAGAATCGTATGTGTAGAAAATTAAACAAACCCTAAACAATGAGTTGAAATTTCATATTGTTAATATTTATTAATGTATGTCAGGTGCGATGAATCGTCATTGTATTCCCGGATTAACTATGTCCACAGCCCTGACGGGGAACTTCTCTGCGGGAGTGTCCGGGAATAATTAAAACGATGCACACAGGGTTTAGCGCGTACACGTATTGCATTATGCCAACGCCCCGGTGCTGACACGGAAGAAACCGGACGTTATGATTTAGCGTGGAAAGATTTGTGTAGTGTTCTGAATGCTCTCAGTAAATAGTAATGAATTATCAAAGGTATAGTAATATCTTTTATGTTCATGGATATTTGTAACCCATCGGAAAACTCCTGCTTTAGCAAGATTTTCCCTGTATTGCTGAAATGTGATTTCTCTTGATTTCAACCTATCATAGGACGTTTCTATAAGATGCGTGTTTCTTGAGAATTTAACATTTACAACCTTTTTAAGTCCTTTTATTAACACGGTGTTATCGTTTTCTAACACGATGTGAATATTATCTGTGGCTAGATAGTAAATATAATGTGAGACGTTGTGACGTTTTAGTTCAGAATAAAACAATTCACAGTCTAAATCTTTTCGCACTTGATCGAATATTTCTTTAAAATGGCAACCTGAGCCATTGGTAAAACCTTCCATGTGATACGAGGGCGCGTAGTTTGCATTATCGTTTTATCGTTTCAATCTGGTCTGACCTCCTTGTGTTTTGTTGATGATTTATGTCAAATATTAGGAATGTTTTCACTTAATAGTATTGGTTGCGTAACAAAGTGCGGTCCTGCTGGCATTCTGGAGGGAAATACAACCGACAGATGTATGTAAGGTTAACGTGCTCAAATCTTCATACAGAAAGATTTGAAGTAATATTTTAACCGCTAGATGAAGAGCAAGCGCATGGAGCGACAAAATGAATAAAGAACAATCTGCTGATGATCCCTCCGTGGATCTGATTCGTGTAAAAATATGCTTAATAGCACCATTTCTATGAGTTACCCTGATGTTGTAATTGCATGTATAGAACATAAGGTGTCTCTGGAAGCATTCAGAGCAATTGAGGCAGCGTTGGTGAAGCACGATAATAATATGAAGGATTATTCCCTGGTGGTTGACTGATCACCATAACTGCTAATCATTCAAACTATTTAGTCTGTGACAGAGCCAACACGCAGTCTGTCACTGTCAGGAAAGTGGTAAAACTGCAACTCATTACTGCAATGCCCTCGTAATTAAGTGAATTTACAATATCGTCCTGTTCGGAGGGAAGAACGCGGGATGTTCATTCTTCATCACTTTTAATTGATGTATATGCTCTCTTTTCTGACGTTAGTCTCCGACGGCAGGCTTCAATGACCCAGGCTGAGAAATTCCCGGACCCTTTTGCTCAAGAGCGATGTTAATTTGTTCAATCATTTGGTTAGGAAAGCGGATGTTGCGGGTTGTTGTTCTGCGGGTTCTGTTCTTCGTTGACATGAGGTTGCCCCGTATTCAGTGTCGCTGATTTGTATTGTCTGAAGTTGTTTTACGTTAAGTTGATGCAGATCAATTAATACGATACCTGCGTCATAATTGATTATTTGACGTGGTTTGATGGCCTCCACGCACGTTGTGATATGTAGATGATAATCATTATCACTTTACGGGTCCTTTCCGGTGAAAAAAAGGTACCAAAAACATCGTCGTGAGTAGTGAACCGTAAGCAGCA
>SCPO01000372.1_pt1 | contig 17804 bp, 25 predicted proteins | sample 6106821 | NCBI WGS metagenome assembly SCPO01 (sample SAMN10720448, study PRJNA508395) | human gut metagenome | isolation source: Participant 2 stool, 0 month | host: Homo sapiens | collected 2017 | reverse complement strand
GTAGAAGCTGCGATCGGACTCATCAGCGCCATGGTACCCATGTTAGACATAAAGTTTGTCAATGCACATGCCCACAAGACAATACTTACAAACAATCCGCTCGGATGTCCACCCAGGATATTTAAAACCGTCTGTCCGATCAGTTCACCGACACCGGTCTTGGAAAGTGCGGTTGAAACTACACTCATTCCTGCCACCATCCATACCATATCACAGGTAAGGGTCTTCATCACTTCCGGAATCTCCAGAACCTTAAACACGATCAGAACCAGAAGGCCTGCTGCCGGAATCACGTTGGTAATATCACTTCCAAGCTGCTTGGTAAACATAAAGCCCAGCATGATTGCTGCAAATACACCAAAAATAAAATATTCATCTTTTCTGGAGATCGGCGCTGCATCCTTAACATCTTTCACCTGGGACTTATCAATCGTTCCGTTCGGAATCAGCTTATAGAAGATCAGGCAATAAATGACGCCCACGATCAGCGGAAGGATTCCAGCCTTGCAGAAATCAGCAATTCCCAGATAATCCTCCGGACCAACAAGTCCCTGATAGTAAGAAGTGATCGTGCCTGGCATCGTAGCACCCATGCCGATCGGGAATTTGGAAGTTGCCAGACAGTTTACCGTTGCAACTAAAAACAGCAGTCTGGACGGGGAATACTCACTGTCATCATCAAAGGTCTGGATAAACAGAAGCATAACGGAAATACATGCGACCTGTCCCATCAGCTGAGACAAAAGAATTGTCATGCCACATAAACCAAGAACCAACATAGCTCCGCTTTTTCCCTGAAGCTTGCCCATCACACCTCTGAGACGGTGGATCAGGCTTGTCTTGCCAAGGGCAGTCGCAACTACGATCATTGGTGCGATCATCAATGTAGTACTGCTGGAAAGGCCGGAAAAGGCCGTCTTTAAATCTAACACTCCGGTAAATACAAAAAGGACACAGCAGATCATTCCTGTGACACCATATGGAAGCACATGGGTCAGGAGCATTACTACCATAAATACCAGGATGCATAATGCCATTATCATCTGTACATTCATCTCAATTTCTCCCTCATTACATTTTTTGATAAAAAAGTCTGGACTTCCGGTACTGTTCATGATAATCGGCCTACCATTACACACCTGAAGCTTTTCTATCTTTCTTGTTTATGGTGAAATTGTATCATTTTGCCATAGAATGTACAATCCATGTTTCGCTATATATACTATTACAAAAAACTATATATCATTGATATTCTTCAACAGATATATTATACTCATTCTATAGGATATCCATAAAAGGAGGATTCTCCAGTGCAGATCAAAAATATGTCTTACATCATAGCGCTAGCAGAAGCCGGCACCCTTTCCGCTGCCGGAAAACAGCTTGGCATCTCTCAGCCAACTCTAAGTGTTTTTCTGTCCAATCTTGAACAGGAACTGGGCATCGACCTTTTCCTTCGCGATAAAAAAAAGCTGATCCCGACTCCGGCAGGGCGGATTTATCTGGAAGCAGCCAGACGCATTCTTGCCACACAGGAGCAGACGCTTCAGTCCATCCGTCAGCTCACGACTGCTCCGCCCATAGAGATTCGTATCGGTGTCACCCCACTGCGAGGTTCTGAGGTGGCCTCCAAGATCTTCGCCCGTTTCTCTGCCAGGTACCCGAATATCCGTCTGCGGCTTCAGGAGGGCTACATGCAGGAACTGCGCAATATGGTACAAAATGGAATGGCTTCCTGCTCTCTCGGCACCTGCTTTGACACGGAATCGGCAGATTTTGACTATATCACTCTCTTTCGGGAAGAGGTCATTGTCGCTGTCCCGGCCTTCCATCCGCTGGCGCACCGCCCCAAAACACCTCCATGGAATTCCCGCAGGTTTCACCAGAGGAGCTGTCCGACTCTCCTTTATCCTTATGAGTCCGGGCAGTAGCATCCGGACCATCTCGGACTTTATATTCCATCAGGCCGGTTTTTCTCCTACCGTGGTATTTGAAAGCGGTAACAACCTTGTCATACGCAACATGGTCCGAAATGGCTCCGGCATTGGTTTTCAACCACGTTCTACCGCACTCATGGATGATCCGGATATCGCCTACCTCTCCCTTCCCGCGTTACTATCTGAATCTGTGCGTAGTGACAAAAAGGAACGGTATTATCAGAAAGTGAACGGTATTTTATCTACCTCATGATACAAAATGACCTTCATGTTCCCTACTATACTCCGGATTTCAATGAAGCCGCACGGAATATCTGGGATGAATTTCACACAGAAGGAGGTTCCTTATGACCTTTCAAACACTGGATTATATCATTGCGATTGCGGAAGAAATCCATCTCAAAGGCTGCAGACCGTCTGCTCCTGTCGCAGCCTGCGCTGAGCCGACAGTTGAAACGAGTTGAAGAAAGCCTCGACACAAAGCTCTTTGCACGTGAACAAAACGAAATGCACCTGACTGATGCCGGAAAAATATATGTAAACGGTGCTCGCTCCATCCAGAACATTTATGAGCGCGCACTGAATGATATCCGAAAGCTCTCCCAGTCCGGCAGACATCAGATCACCTTTATCTACAATAATATCCTGCTGCCGGATTTTTCCACAGAGATTCTGTCGGATTTCCGCAAGCTGCACCCGGATATTGTACTCAGCACCATCAACGGAAACGCATCTGCTGCAAAGGATTATCTCTCCAACGGCATGGCCGATCTTGCTGTCGTTGCGACTGGGGAAGCCGGTCACAGTATGCTGGAATTTCTTCCTCTGCGCGAAGAGGAACTGATGCTTGCCATTCCGGAAAACATCCGGTTATTCCTGATTTTGAACAATATGGTGCCGATTTATCCATGCTTTCCGGAGAATCCTTTATCCTGAACCAGCACAACAGCTTTTTTCACAGCCTTGAACAAAACATTCTGGCCGGACTTTCTTTTCTGCCGGACATTCTGTGCGAGATCAGTGATATCAACGCATCCGGAAACATGGTTGCAAACGGAAAAGGCATTGCCTTTCTCCCGCGTTCTGCGGGTGGGCAGCTCCATGGCTGCAGGCTCTTTTCTCTCAAGCCACAGGTTACCTTTCAAATTGCCATTGCTTATCCCAAAAGCAATGCTTTAACAAGGCCGGTACGTGATCTGATCCTGCTGCTTTTAAAGCAGGCCGAGAACCGGCAAACAGCATAAACTTGCTTATCTGTATAACGAAAAAGCGGGCCGTGTTTCCTTTCGGAAACACGGCCCGCTTTTTCGTATTTATTGCTTTACACGAACAATTTTCAATCTCAGAAATTACTGCTGAAGGCTATCAGCGATCTCTTTAATGGTGTTGTAGATCTGCTCATCGTTCTTAGCAGAATCCTCTGCGTTTAAGTAGTACGGCATCATATCTACGTTAGCAACACCCTCAGCTGCAGACGGATCTGCAAGAACTTTCTGAACAAGATCCTCATAGTAAGCGATCACATCATCAGAGGTATCTGCCGGGAAGTAGAAGGAGAAGTCGCAGTCCGGATATACCAGATCTACCCCCTGCTCTTTCAGAGTCGGGATATCTTTGATGAGATCATATCTTTCCTCGGTCGGACGCCAATGCAGTTGAACTGTCCGGACTCAAGGTAATCCTTACAGTTGATGTATGCACCCGGCATTAAGTCTACCTGACCAGACAGCATAGCTGCGATCTTATCGGAGTTAGAACCTACGTCAACCAGATCCAGATCGATATCTGCTGCTTTCTCAAATGCAAGCAGCTCATAGTAGGTGTAAGCACCAACCTCGGTACAAGCCTTTAACTGTCCCGGTGCTGCCTTAGCTGCCTCGACAAATGCGTTCAGATCTGCATATTTCTCAGCGCTTACATATAACTGCTGTGCCGGATCCTTTGCGAAGGTCGGGCCCAGTTTGAATGCGGTATAGTTGTAATCAGTAACGCCTGCGATGTTAGCAACGTTTACAAGGTTGTGGCCATACAGGAAGGTATGTCCGTCAGCAGCTGCTGCCAGAACCTGGTTTGCTGCTACAGAACCTGCTGCACCGCTTGCATTAACAACGATGAAATCATGACCGGTCAGCTCTTTTGCATACTGAGCAAATACACGAGCAGAAAGGTCAGTGTTTCCGCCTGCACCTGCCGGAACTACGATAGAAACAGTGGTGCTCGGCTCCCATGCAGAACCGCTCTCAGCTGCTGCCTCTGCCTTGGTCTCACCTTCAGCTGCTGCCTCAGTCTTGTCTGCTGCTGCCGGAGCTGCAGTGGTCTCTGCCGGCTTGCTGCCGCCACATGCTGCGAGGCTTAATACCATGGTGCCTGCCATTGCTGCTGCAAAATTTTTCTTCATAATAATACTTCTCCTTCTTTCCGGGTGTTTGCCACCCTGTTTTTCCCTTATATATATCCCCGTCCGCTCCGGACGGGGCATATACCTATATAATATAGAGGTAAAAAATTGTAAAGTTCAAATCTCTTTATGCTGCCTGTTTTTTCGCTTTGTAAGCCTTTAACTCCTTGGTTACGGTCCATACCAGAACACCGATTGCAATAAAGAAGAATACATCGAAGATCGGTCTTGCAAAGAATGCACCAAAGGACTTGTACTGCATGATACCACGTCTTAAGTAGGTCTCCAGCATCTCACCGATCAGGAAGCACAGTACGAACGGAGTCGTCGGCAGGCTGAACTTGTGATAAATATAACCTACCAGACCAAAGACCAGGATGGACTGTACATCGAAGATACGGTTGTTGGTTGCGTATGCACCGACACAGCACAGAACCAGGATCAGCGGAAGCAGGATGTGCTTCGGCACCTTCAGTACCTGTACAAAGCCCTTGATACAGGTCCACTCAACCACCAGCATGATCAGAGTACATACGATACATGCAGCGAAGATTCCGTATACAACATCACCATTCTTAACGAACAGCAGCGGACCAGCAGACAGGCCGTGGATCAGGAAGCCGCCTAACATCATAGCGGTAACGCCATCACCCGGGATACCAAGTACCAGAAGCGGAATCATTGCACCACCGATGGTTGCGTTATTTGCAGACTCGGTTGCTACGATACCTTCCGGATTACCCTTACCAAACTCCTCCGGATGCTTGGACATATTCTTAGCAGTTACGTAAGACAGCATACCGGAAGTAGAACCACCGATGCCCGGAAGGATACCGATACCGGTACCGATTAAGGAAGAACGAAGGAAGTTCGGCAGCCAGGAAATGAACTCCTGCATGGTAAAGCCAAAGCCCTTTACTTTTTTAATCGGAATGGTATCAAGCTTGCCGCCCTTCATGCTCTCTGCGGTACACAGGATATCTGCGATCGCGAAGATACCGATCAGGGTCGGAAGAGTATCGAAACCTGCCATCAGGCTGGCATTGCCGAAGGTGAAACGCGGAGTACCATCGATCGGTGCCATACCGATTAAGGTGAACATCAGACCGAACAGACCAGCCAGAAGACCGCGGATCATGTTACCGGAGGAGAGGATTGCTACCATCGTCAGAGCGAAGAAGCAGATACCGAAGTTCTCAGCCGGAGTAAATTTCAGTGCAACATCTGCAAGAAGCGGTGCACAGAAAGTTAAGATAATGAAAGAAAAAATGGAACCCATTGCAGAGAATACGATACCTACGCCAAGGGCTTTCATAGCCTCACCGTTTTTTGCCATCGGGTGTCCATCGAAGCAGGTTGCGATGGAAGATGCGGTACCAGGCATATTCAGCAGGATTGCGGAGATCAGACCACCGGAAATACCACCAATATAAACTGCTACCAGGGTGTTCATACCCAGGGAAGGGTCATGCTGAAGGTCAACGGCAGCATCAGTGCTACTGCCATGGAAGCTGACAGTCCCGGATGGAACCGAAAACAATACCAATTGCTACGCCAGCGATGATCAGAAGGATGGACGCCGGATTTAAAATACTTACAAATGCACTACCTAAATGTCCTAATGCCTGCATATTCTTACGTCCTCCTTATAAAGTAATGGTAAAGATACCAGCCGGCAGCACGATCTTGAATCCATAACGGAACAAGAAGAATACCACCATAGTGAAAATGATGTCGATCACTGCCAGAATGATAATGTGCTTTTTGTCACGCTCGTCATCTGGAGACAGAACCAGCATCTGCAGCATTAAAATACCAGGGTAGAAATGATAAATCCTACCGGCTGCAGCGCAAATACATAGATCAGGACCAGAATGATACTGGAAATCACGCGCTTATAATCGCATTCCGGGATTTCCGCTCCCTCCAGTTCCTTTGCGTGCATCTTGAAGTTTTAATGCTTAAAAATGTGAGGATTGCTGCCAGGATAAAGGTAACAACACCAATTACCATCGGCATGAAATCCGGTCCAATCTCCATAACCTTGGATTTCGGAAGCATCTGTGCCATTGCGATAAGGCATGCGGATAATACCATGAAAAACACACCTACAACAATGTCCCCATACTTTTTGAAGAACATACCCTTCATCTCCTTTTCTTTTGTTTATAGCCTACCGCCAAACCCTTTCGGGATTGAGCCAAATTGGTGACTGGCACTGCCTGCATGAGACAGTGTCAGAAATTTCAATCCCGATTCGGGATTTTTTTACCGTACCAGTGCCGGTTTTGGAATCGAACTTCCAGTTCGGGATTAAATACTGCATAGCCATTGCGTCGTCACGGTCGTGAGTCGGCAGGGAATTGTACAGCTTGTTTGCCTCCATGACGCGGTCCATATTGATGGTAACGCCAAGGCCCGGCTTCTTCGGAACCTGCAGATATCCGTCTACGATCTGCGGAGTATCATTTAAGAGGTTCTGACCATCCTGCCAGATCCAGTGAGTATCCAGCGCAGTCGGGTTGCCCGGTGCTGCTGCTGCTACATGAGCGAATGCAGTCAGGGTGATATCAAAGTGGTTGTTGGAGTGGCTGCCCCAGGTCAGGCCCCAGTCATTTAAGATCTGAGCCATGCGGACGCTTCCTCCGAATCCCCAGAAGTGCGGATCTGCAAGCACGATGTCCACAGACTTCAGTGCTGCTGCATGATAGAACTGTCTCCAGTCGGTTGCAATCATGTTGGTAGCCACCGGCAGGTTTACCTTGTTCTTGAACTCAGCCATGATCTCACGGCTGCTGAATCCGGACTCCGGACCACACGGATCCTCGATATATGTAAGAATGCCTTCCATCGGCTTGCACAGCTCAATGGCCTCTGCCAGGCTCCATGCGCCGTTCGGGTCAATGTTGATACGTCCGTTCGGGAATGCTTTTTTCAGTGCGCGGATTGCTTCCATCTCCTCAGAGCCCTTCAGCACGCCGCCTTTTAATTTGAAGTTGCGGAAACCGTACTTCTCGTGAAGAACCTGAGCCTGCTCCACGATACGCTCCGGTGTCAGCATTTCCTGACGACGAAGCTTGAACCACGGGTCAGAGCTGTCGCTCTCATCTAAGTAGTTCAGCTCCTTTGCCTTGTTCTTGTCGCTGACATAGAACAGATAACCCAGAGTCTCTACCTGGTCTCTCTGCTTGCCGTCGCCTAACAGCTCGCACATCGGCAGGTCTAAATACTGGCCAAGTAAGTCAAGCAGTGCGCACTCAATCGCCCACTCTGCTTTTACTACGAATTTCAGCTTGCTGATATCCAGGCTCTGGATACCCTCGCCGTCATCCTCTTTTGCTCTCTTGGAAGCTTTGTGGATGCTGTCAGAATAGAACGGTACTTGCCGACCTGCTGGCCGACTACTAACGGAATGCAGCTCTTTAATGCTTCGCAGGTATAGTCGCCGCCATGGATCTCACCGATACCGGTGTGGCCTGCACTGTCCTTTAAGATAACCAGGTTTCTGGTAAAGTACGGTGCATGGCAGCCGCTTAAGGTCATGAGCATGCTGTCATAGCCTGCTACCGGAATTACCTGCATCTCAGTTACTGTAGGGGTACCCTTGTTCATATTTTCCTCCTCTTGCCGGAGCTTAACATTTTTCTGTCATCCGTTTCTCTGTTTCATGCAAATTTTTAACGCAGGATGTAAAAAAAAGCTCCCATGCAATTTTTCTTTGTTCATTGTTATACTCTAATGATAAAAGTTTCTGAGGAATCTGTCAATATTTATAAATGATTGCTGTAATCATTTTTTCTAATAGCAGTTCGTGTAAAATCTTATCGGACTCGCAATTGAGATTGTATCTCATTTAGTACGGTAAGTAAAATTAATTATATTTCGAATATTCTTACTTATATTAAGTCGTTGTCCTGTTTTTATTAAGACAGGAAACCTCCTGTTCACGATCGATTTGGCTCTGCAATCAGAGCCTTGCTGAACTTATTATATATAATAAAAGTCTGTTTTTCAATACTTTTTACCTCAAAAAGCCTCGATTTCTCGAGGCTTTTGGGCATTTTTCACATTTTCTTTATTATCGAAATCCGGTCAGATCCGGGTCAGCAGAGCTCCCTGCTCGTCAAATTCCAGTTCCTGCGGCTCATCCAGTGCAGTAACCCCCGGATATCTTCCGTTTTTCACATCCTCATAATATGCCTCCGAAAGCATGATCTCGCCGATGTGAAGCGTATTCTTGATCCGGACGATCCGGGCATGCTCCCGGTCAATCTGATTTGCCGTACGGATGCAGGCCTGGATGGCTTCTTTATCATCATAAACAACCGGCGGCATCATGCCGGAGCGTAAAACTGTGCTGGTAAAGCAATTCGTATAGATTACATCCAGATCGAGTTTATCAAAAATCCGCTTTGTAATTACATCTGCCAGTCCCATTCCATTTGCATTTCCGTGAGAACTGTCCCGCAGGTCCAGAAAGCAGGTCCGTTTCACCTGCAGCCCACCTTTTCCGAATTCTGTGGACCAGGTACCGGAAATGTTCGGGTCCACGCCGGTTCCGCTGAAATTCTTTCCGATCTCATTTACAACCAGGACATCTGCTTCCTTCACGAGGATGCTCGGCATATTGGAAAATGCGATTTTCAGAAGCTCAGGCTCCCGCTCAAAGATTTTTTCTGTCGGGATCGCCTCAATCAGTGCAGTCTCGTCATAGGCATTCTCAACACAGGGAATCGCAAATAAAATATTGGAATTTTCCACTACCACCTTCGCATTTGCCGGAAGATTCCGCGCCATATTTCCGAGTCCGTCACTGTGGACGCTTTCTGCGCCCTTCTGCTTGCCAAGTCCGACTACCATCATCTTGCAGACACCGCTCTCATAAGGACCGCGGAAAGCATTGTGGGGCTTGATCCGACAGGAAACAATGATTCCGTCGGCTTCATGCGCATTTTTATCCTGATAAACCGGTTTTCCATACTCAGAATATCCCAGGAGCACCGTTTCCATGGAGGATCTGATCGGGCATCCCATTGCCTCCTCTGTAATTCCGTAACCGGCAAGAAGCTCTTTCTGGCTCTCTGCCTTTGCTCCTCCATGGCTTCCCATGGCCGGAACGATAAACGGATATGCTCCCTTTTCTTTCACATAATCAACAATCGCGCGGGTAATCACATTTACATTGGCAATACCCGGCTTCCGGCCGTGATCGCGATATTCATTCCCGGCTGGATCCTGGAGCTGATTTCCGGTCTGGAAAGCTGTTCTCTCACAACTCCGGGAATCTGCTCCGGCTCAATGCGGTCTTTCTTAAAGCTCTGCTCCGCCCGGAACATTTTGGGGATTGGAATATCCTTCAACAGATTTGAGATACTTCCGCCTTTTACTGGTCCCATATGATATTGCCTCCTGTATTCATCGTTATTTCATCTAACCCTCTCTATTTACTATATCAGCGCCCATTCAAAAAGTAAATTTAAACTTTTTTGTCTTTCCTTTAGTTTTTCTAAATGTTATACTAAAATCATCACGAAATCCGGATCAGAGGAGCTCCGTATGAATTTAAAAGAAATCGAATATATCGTTACTCTTGCAGAAGAAGGAAAGCTGGCTCGCGCCGCGCAAAGACTTTTTATCACCCCATCCGCACTGACCCAGCAGGTCAGCAATCTGGAGCACGAGATCGGTCTTCCGCTTTTGAGCGTTCCCGAAGCGGCTGGTCCCCCACCAGGGCCGGTCAGATATACTTAAGCTCTGCCCGCCAGATCCTGCAGATCCGCCAGGAAACCGACCGCAGGCTTCAGGATCTGTCCGACTCCCAGAAAGGAAATTTAAGTATTGGTGTTACTTCCGAACATGGAACCACAACCTTTACCCATATTTATCCGGCCTTTCACAAACAGTTTCCGGAAGTGACCATCAATATCTACGAGGCCAATGTACGCGCCCAACAGCAGATGATCCGTACCGGCAAGCTGGATCTCGGAATCCTGACACTTTCAGAAGAACAACAGACAGAGGATCTTTATATTCCTCTGGTTCAGGAAGAAATCCTCCTTGCCATTCCCAGCCTGCATCCGGCCTGTGGCAAGGCTGTCCCAACTGAGAAAAGCCCCTATCCGGAGCTGGATCCAAATCTTGTCCGGTATGAACCCTTTGCCATGATGTATAAAGAATCTACCATGTATGAGGTGATCTGCCAGGCATTCCGGATATACGGCTTTTATCCGGAAACCCTGTTTTTCGCACAGCGTTCTGCCACAACACTGGAAATGGTGTCTGCCGGGATCTGCTGCAGCGTCGTTCCAAGCTATTTTGCCGCCAGCAGCCATCCGCATGTTTTTGAACATGTTTCCTACTTTTCCTTTCCCTCACATCCGGTCTGGAATATCTGTGCCAGCCGGAAAAAGGGAAGCTATCTCTCAGCAGCAGCAGACTGTTTCATCCGGCTGTCCCAGGAATACTGGGGAGAGCTTATCCTGTGAAAGCTTTTTACTTTCTTTCTCATTTAGGGTATAATAAGAAGCAGCTCATGAATTGCACAACGTACAAATGGAGGTTTTCTTTTGGATGTCAAATACTTAAACTATATTCTGGCCATTGCCAACCGGCACAATATGACGAAAGCGGCAGAAGACTTGTTTGTCTCTCAGTCCTCTCTGAGCCAGTATCTTTCCAGACTGGAGCAGGAACTCGGCACACCTCTTTTTATCCGGTCCAAAGGTGAGTTGAGCCTGACGTCTGCCGGTGTGCTGTATGTAGAAGCTGCCCAGAAGGTTGTAAAGATCCAGAAGGATCTGTATCAGAACATTGCGGCACTGAGCCAGAAAGGGCCGTATCCGTGTCGGAGTCACCTCGAACTGGGACTGCGCATGCTGACTGAGATTATTCCGCTGTTCCGGGAACAGTATCCGGGAATCACCATTGAAATTACAGAAACAAGCCTGCCTGCCTTCAAAAAGGCACTGACTGAAGGTACTCTGGATGTCGGCCTGGCCTCTGACGTAAGCACTATTCCCTACGGAAGCCTTGTGCAGGTACTTCGCGAGGAAGAAGTATTCCTTGCCATATCCATGTTTCACCCGTACGCGCTGACGCATCCATCCGGAACACCGATCACTGCAGAGGAAGTAAAAGCAAACTTTGCAGGCGACAACCTTTTATTATCCAAAAAGGGGGCCTCCCTGCGCATGATCGGCGACCAGTTCTTCGATGCCTGCGGGTTTGAACCCGTTGCCGTGTGTGAGACCAACAACATTTCCGCCACACGCAGTATGGTAGCCCAGAATGCCGGTGTCGCATTTATATCCGAGTCCTGCTCTGTCAACCGCAACCACATTGCCTACTACCCGCTCTCCCCGGCCATGAAGCGCTTAAATCTGGTGGTACGCCAGAAGGACTGGGTGTTAAACGAGCCGGAACAGGCCTTTATGGATCAAATCTTAAATTATTTCAAACAGAACACCGAACACCCTTATCTGGCAGAGAAATATTCTATTTCTTTCTGACAGCAAAAGGAGCCGCAAAAGCGGCTCCTTTCGATAGCTTTCTCTTCTGTTATTCTGCTTCCACCGTTCTGGTCACAATGACATTGCTTCCCAGTCCCAGCACGTTTTCAATCACGACCTCGCCCTCATGAACCGGCGCGGTGCGTTTCACTTTCCGGATCTCATTCATAACGTCAAAGATCTTAGCCTTCGGGATCGGCGCACTCAGGCGGACGCTGGCCAGCGGCATCTCACCGCCCTCCACCAGAATGGAGGTTGCTATATTCCGCATCGGGTTTACCAGTTCCTGCTCTACATATTCATGGCCGCGTTTGCACTTGTTGCCGGTGATGGAATACGGCGCTTCGCTGCCCTCCGCGGTAATCTCACAGCCCTGCGGGCACATAATACAGGTAAAGGTTCTTAACATACCACTCTCACCTCCAGGTTATCCTTCTCGTTCAGTTCTTCCGGCTTTAAGCCAATCTGGATCATCTCTGCCGGGAGAGCCTTCGGAAACTTCTTCTGTTTTACCAGATGGTCACCCTGCCACAGCTCTACGGTGCAGTTTCTCACCGGTTTTCTCATACGGAAGGACACCGTTACATTTCCGGTACCGCTGAAACGGGCCGGGGTCAGCTGGCCTACCATACTGTCTCCTGTAATGGCAAGGCCGCAATCCGGAAGCGCTCCCTCTTTGATGTAGCGGGCTGCTCCGTCTGCCAGTTCCTCTGCCTCCATGGAAACAAAGTCTACCAGATCATGTACGTGAAGCACGTTTCCTGCCGCGAATACGCCCGGAACGGTGGTCTGGAAGTTTTCATCTACAGACGCGCCCTTGGTTCCATCATCCTGCTTTGCGCCGGCCATCCAGGTCAGCTCATTTTCCGGATCAGGCCTACGGAAAGGATCAGGGTGTCACACGGATATTCCTTCTCAGTTCCCGGGATCGGCTGCAGCCTGTCATCCACCTCGGAGATGACGACACTCTCGAGACGGTCCACGCCGCGGATCTCCGTTACGGAATGGCTTAAATGCAGTGGAATCTGATAATCATTTAAGCACTGTTCAATATTTCGCGGCAGTCCGCTGGCGTATGGCTGAATCTCAAACACGCCCAGCACCTTCGCCCCCTCCAGGGTCATACGTCTTGCCATGATCATGCCGATATCACCGGATCCAAGGATCACGACATTCTTTCCCGGCCTGCGGTTCTTTAAATTGATATAAGCCTGAGCCACACCGGCAGTGTACACCGGCCGGACGGGTTCCCGGAGTGCTGATGGCTCCGCGGGTACGCTCCCGGCAGCCCATAGCCAGGATCACTGCCTTTGCCTGGATCTCCAGCAGTCCCTCCGGGGATGCCGCAAACACCTGCTTGTCCGGTGTCAGCTCCAGCACGGTGGTATCGGTCATATACGGAATACCCAGCTTCTTCACCTGCTCTGCGAAGCGGGAGGCATACTCCGGTCCGCTTAAGGTCTCACCGAAACGGGTCAGACCAAAACCATCATGGATGCACTGGCGCAGGATTCCGCCCAGTCCCTTTTCTCTCTCCAGGATCAGAATATCATGAATGCCCTTTTTCCAGAGCTCCAGCGCAGCCGCCAGTCCGGCCGGGCCGCCGCCAATAATTACAACATCTACATTTTTCATTTTATGTCCCTGACCTTTCCTGTGAAAATATAAGAATCCCGTTTGGAGTACCGAACCTCTTCCGGCGCAAGGTGCTTCTCCTGCTCGATCATCTCGGTAATGCGGGTCTCGCAGTAGCCGCCCTGGCAGCGTCCCATGGTGGCACGGGTACGGTTCTTGATGCCGGTCACGGTACAGACGCCCAGCGGATTGCGGATCGCATCCAGGATCTCGGCCTTAGTCACGGTCTCGCAGCGGCATACCACCTCACCGTACAGCGGATTTTCCTTGATGGCCGCCATCTGCTCCTCATGGCTCATCTCATGGAAGCGTTTCTTTACCGGACGCACCGTATCAAAGCCATCATTCTTCTGCGGATGCTCCTCTTTCACTAATAATGCCACAGCACGGCGTGCCAGCGGCAGTGCGCAGGTCACACCCGGAGACTCAATGCCAACCAGGTTTACGGTATGCGGATGTGCACCATCGGACTCTAACAGGAAATCCAGGATTTCTCCGGTTTCCGGATTATAGCGTTTCCAGCGGATGCCTGCAAAGTTCCGGATAAAGTACTCACGCTTCATTTGCTTGAACATCTTGCTGCCGTCGCGGAACAGACCGTCCATATGCTCCTTGGTTACAACATAATCCTCGCGGTCTTCGGTCACATAGGAATCCGGTCCCACCAGCACATTGCCGTCCACCGTCGGAGTTGCATGGGTAGAGAAACCACCCTTATCGTTCGGAGCCGGGTAAACCGTGATGGAAAGGAACTTTCCTGCCTTTTATCCAGCACATAGTACTCACCCTTAAAGCCCTTTACCGGGTAGTTCGGGTAGCCGAGCATCTCGGAAATCTCAGATGCATACATGCCGGCACAGTTGATGACCCATTTGGTCTCAAAGGTATCGTTCTCGGTCTTTACTACCCAAACATCCTTCGCCTCGTCCCGGGTAATGCCGGTCACCTTCTGGCCAAAATGGAATTTAACACCATTCTGGCAGGCATTCTCTGCAAGACCGATGGTGTACTGCATCGGATCCAGAATGCCGGAGGACGGCACATACATGGCAAACTCACCGCCTGCATTCGGGTCAATGCGGTTGATCTCATCTTTGTCGATCATGCGCATGCCCTGGACACCGTTCTGCTCGCCAATGGCCTTGTATTTTAAAATGTTTTCCCGGTCATGGTCGGTAAAACCAACTACCAGCTTTCCGGTACGCTTAAACGGAACACCAAGCTCCTTTGCCACCTGGTCAAACTCCTGGTTTCCCTCTACGGCGCACTCTGCCTTTAAGCTTCCCGGCTTATAAGTAAATCCGGCGTGGAGCATGCCGGTATTGCGGCTGCTGTTTCCGCACGCCACATCCAGCTCCTTCTCCAGCACCGCAGTCTTCAACTGGTAACGGGATAATTCCCGCGCCACGGCCGATCCGACAACGCCGGCGCCGATCACGATCACATCATAGGACATCATTTTGATCCATCCTCCTCATTTCTCCTGTGAAACTTGTCTTATTGATAATCACATTGTATAATAGCTCTGTACGTCAGTCAAATTTATATAAATAATATTTATGTTAGTTTTTCTAACATTTATTTCAAAGCACGATTCCGGTATTACATAGCATTCTTATGACAGGAGGGTTTTCGGTTGGATACCAGACAAATGGAATATATCATACAGATCAGTGAAGAACGCAGCATTACTAAAGCTGCAGAGAAACTTTTTATTACCCAGTCCGCCTTAAACCAGCAGCTGCAGAAGCTGGAAAAGGAGCTGGGGCTCCCGCTCTTTGTGCGGACCCGCTCCGACTGGCACCTGACTCCGGCGGGCGAAATTTATATAAATACGGCAAGACAGATCCTGAACCTGAAAAAGGATGCCTACAGCCAGATCCAGGATTTAAAAGAAAGCGGGAACCGGCGTATCAGCCTGGGGCTTATTCCGGAGCGCGGCGTCAATATGTTCACTGCCATCTACCCGGAATTCCACCGGAAGTTCCCGGATATCCGGATTGAGCCGGTGGAGTGCAACGTCCGGACCATGCAGAATCTCATCACACGCAATGAGTTGGATCTTGGTCTTATCACACTGGTGGAATCCCAGAAGGACGACAATACCTATCTTTCCATGGCAGAGGAAGAAATTTTTCTTGCTGTTCCCGCCTCCCATCCGCTGGCCTGTCTGGGAAGTACACAGGCTGAGGATGCGCCCGAGGTCAGTCTGTCCCGTTTCTGGAGGATCCGTTTATCCTGATCACCCGCCGGTCCACCATGTTCCAGCTGGAGGAGGCTCTTTCGCGAAGCGGGGTTCCAGCCCCAGGTCCTCTTTTCCACCAGCAGCAACGTCAGTAAATACCGCATGGTGCTGGCTGAGGTAGGCTGTGCCCTGCTGCCGCGGATTTTTGCAAAGACAGCTCCAGGTGTTGTCTATTTCCGGCTGGAAGGACAGCCGCGCTGGGAAGTGACCATGTGCTGTCGGAAAGGAGCCTATCTGAGTCATGCAGAGCAGTATTTTCTGGAGCTGTGCCGGGAGTACTGGAGAAATGACACGTTCCCGCCGCTTAGCTGACATATCATTTCTGATACTTTTATTATATACAGCTGCAAAGAAGCCATCTTCCTACAATCGTCGGAAGATGGCTTCTTTATTTATTATGAAATATTCAATTACCGAACCATGCACGGTTTCTTGTTATCGAAGGTACAGCCCGGGATCAGGTACTGCATACCAACAGCGTCGTTACGAGCGCCCTTGCCGTAGCACTTATCCATGTAAAGCTGATGAGCCTTCATGATCTGGTCGCGATCAACCTCTACACCAAGACCCGGCTTCTTCGGCAGCTCGATGCATCCGCCTACGATCTGCATCGGCTCTTTGGTCAGGCGCTCACGGCCTCCTGCCAGATCCAGTGAGTATCAATACCGTTCATCTTGCCCGGGATTGCTGCTGCACACTGTACAACCATAGCCAGGGAGATATCGAAGTGGTTATTGGAATGGCAGCCCCACATCAGACCGAAGTCGTTGCACAGCTGGCCTACACGTACGGAACCCTCCATGGTCCAGAAGTGCGGATCTGCTAACGGGATATCTACGCTCTGCAGAGCGATTGCATGGCACATCTGACGCCAGTCAGTGTTGATCATGTTGGTAGCGGTCGGCATCATGGTTGCTTTTCTGAACTCAGCCATAACCTCACGGCCGGAGAAGCCATCCTCTGCGCCACACGGATCCTCGCAGTAGGCCAGAACCTTCTTTAAGTCCGGAGCAACTTCCAGAGCCTCTTTTAAGCTCCAGCATCCGTTCGGGTCAAGGTCTACACGTGCGTTCGGGAATGCTTCCTTGATTGCGGTAACAGCCTTTACCTCTTCCTGAGGAGCTAAAACGCCGCCCTTTAACTTGAAGTCTTCAAAGCCGTATTTCTCGTTGGTAGCCTTTGCCAGTGCCACGATTGCTTCCGGAGTCATAGCCTCCTCGTGACGCAGACGGTACCAGTCGCACTCTGCATCCGGCTCTTCCTCGTACTCAAGATTGGTTTTCTTGCGGTCACCAACATAGAACAGGTAAGACAGGAAACGAACCTTGTCTCTCTGATTCCGTCGCCCATCAGGCAGCAGCCGGAACGTTTAAGAACTTGCCAAGCAGGTCAGAAGCGGAGCCTCTACTGCGGTAACTACATGTACGCCAACACGCAGGTCGAAGGTCTGAAGACCACGCTTGTCATCCTTGATGTTTGCAGACAGCCATGCGCGGATCTTGTTTAAGGTCTGCTTGTAATCACCGATGCTGGAACCGATTACGAGATCTTTAATCTTCTCTAATGCGGCAGTGATCTTCTCACCGCCCGGAACCTCACCGATACCCTCGTTACCGGTGCTGTCGGTCAGGATGACGATGTTACGGGTGAAGTACGGAGCGTGCGCACCACTTAAGTTCAGCTCCATGCAGTCATGTCCTGCAACCGGGAAAACTTCCATCTTAGTAATTGTAGGAATTGCGTTCATTTGAATACCCTCCTTGAATAATATATAAATGATATTTTGAAGTTCTTTGTATCTCTTACTGATGCTATCATAGCACCTTCATGCAAATAAGTAAAATTAATAGTTTTTATATTTCTCTTAATAATTTTTCTTGTTTATTTTCTGTTTAGAAACTGTTATAATCAAATGTGCTTTATTTTATAGAAGAAACACATACAGCCGCATTTGTTCATGGGAGGTTTACATGGATACCAAACAAATCGAATACATATTAAAAATCGCAGAGGAGAACAACATCACCAAGGCTGCGGAAAAACTGTTCATCACCCAGTCTGCCTTAAACCAGCAGCTTTAA
>SCPO01000279.1_pt1 | contig 17882 bp, 18 predicted proteins | sample 6106821 | NCBI WGS metagenome assembly SCPO01 (sample SAMN10720448, study PRJNA508395) | human gut metagenome | isolation source: Participant 2 stool, 0 month | host: Homo sapiens | collected 2017 | reverse complement strand
CTTCGTTCAGTTACGTATTGCTGCCATCAGATTGTGTTTGTTAGTCGCTTTTTTTTTGGAATTTTTTTGGAATTTTTTTGCGCTAACAACCTCCTGCCGTTTTGCCCGTGCATATCGGTCACGAACAAATCTGATTACTAAACACAGTAGCCTGGATTTGTTCTATCAGTAATCGACCTTATTCCTAATTAAATAGAGCAAATCCCTTATTGGGGTAAGACATGAAGATGCCAGAAAAACATGACCTGTTGGCCGCCATTCTCGCGGCAAAGGAACAAGGCATCAGGGCAATCCTTGCGTTTGCAATGGCGTACCTTCGCGGCAGATATAATGGCGGTGCGTTTACAAAACAGTAATCGACGCAACGATGTGCGCCATTATCGCCTAGTTCATTCGTGACCTTCTCGACTTCGCCGGACTAAGTAGCAATCTCGCTTATATAACGAGCGTGTTTATCGGCTACATCGGTACTGACTCGATTGGTTCGCTTATCAAACGCTTCGCTGCTAAAAAGCCGGAGTAGAAGATGGTAGAAATCAATAATCAACGTAAGGCGTTCCTCGATATGCTGGCGTGGTCGGAGGAACTGATAACGGACGTCAGAAAACCAGAAATCATGGTTATGACGTCATTGTAGGCGGAGAGCTATTTACTGATTACTCCGATCACCCTCGCAAACTTGTCACGCTAAACCCAAAACTCAAATCAACAGGCGCCGGACGCTACCAGCTTCTTTCCGTTGGTGGGATGCCTACCGCAAGCAGCTTGGCCTGAAAGACTTCTCTCCGAAAGTCAGGACGCTGTGGCATTGCAGCAGATTAAGGAGCGTGGCGCTTTACCTATGATTGATCGTGGTGATATCCGTCAGGCAATCGACCGTTGCAGCAATATCTGGGCTTCACTGCCGGGCGCTGGTTATGGTCAGTTCGAGCATAAGGCTGACAGCCTGATTGCAAAATTCAAAGAAGCGGGCGGAACGGTCAGAGATTGATGTATGAGCAGAGTCACCGCGATTATCTCCGCTCTGGTTATCTGCATCATCGTCTGCCTGTCATGGGCTGTTAATCATTACCGTGATAACGCCATTACCTACAAAGCCCAGCGCGACAAAATGCCAGAGAACTGAAGCTGGCGAACGCGGCAATTACTGACATGCAGATGCGTCAGCGTGATGTTGCTGCGCTCGATGCAAAATACACGAAGGAGTTAGCTGATGCTAAAGCTGAAAATGATGCTCTGCGTGATGATGTTGCCGCTGGTCGTCGTCGGTTGCACATCAAAGCAGTCTGTCAGTCAGTGCGTGAAGCCACCACCGCCTCCGGCGTGGATAATGCAGCCTCCCCGACTGGCAGACACCGCTGAACGGGATTATTTCACCCTCAGAGAGGCTGATCACTATGCAAAACAACTGGAAGGAACCCAGAAGTATATTAATGAGCAGTGCAGATAGAGTTGCCCATATCGATGGGCAACTCATACAATATTTGAGCAATACACACGCGCTTCCAGCGGAGTATAAATGCCTAAAGTAATAAAACCGAGCAATCCATTTACGAATGTTTGCTGGGTTTCTGTTTTAACAACATTTTCTGCGCCGCCACAAATTTTGGCTGCATCGACAGTTTTCTTCTGCCCAATTCAGAAACGAAGAAATGATGGGTGATGGTTTCCTTTGGTGCTACTGCTGCCGGTTTGTTTTGAACAGTAAACGTCTGTTGAGCACATCCTGTAATAAGCAGGGCCAGCGCAGTAGCGAGTAGCATTTTTTCATGGTGTTATTCCCGATGCTTTTGAAGTTCGCAGAATCGTATGTGTAGAAAATTAAACAAACCCTAAACAATGAGTTGAAATTTCATATTGTTAATATTTATTAATGTATGTCAGGTGCGATGAATCGTCATTGTATTCCCGGATTAACTATGTCCACAGCCCTGACGGGGAACTTCTCTGCGGGAGTGTCCGGGAATAATTAAAACGATGCACACAGGGTTTAGCGCGTACACGTATTGCATTATGCCAACGCCCGGTGCTGACACGGAAGAAACCGGACGTTATGATTTAGCGTGGAAAGATTTGTGTAGTGTTCTGAATGCTCTCAGTAAATAGTAATGAATTATCAAAGGTATAGTAATATCTTTTATGTTCATGGATATTTGTAACCCATCGGAAAACTCCTGCTTTAGCAAGATTTTCCCTGTATTGCTGAAATGTGATTTCTCTTGATTTCAACCTATCATAGGACGTTTCTATAAGATGCGTGTTTCTTGAGAATTTAACATTTACAACCTTTTAAGTCCTTTTATTAACACGGTGTTATCGTTTTCTAACACGATGTGAATATTATCTGTGGCTAGATAGTAAATATAATGTGAGACGTTGTGACGTTTTAGTTCAGAATAAAACAATTCACAGTCTAAATCTTTTCGCACTTGATCGAATATTTCTTTAAAATGGCAACCTGAGCCATTGGTAAAACCTTCCATGTGATACGAGGGCGCGTAGTTTGCATTATCGTTTTATCGTTTCAATCTGGTCTGACCTCCTTGTGTTTTGTTGATGATTTATGTCAAATATTAGGAATGTTTTCACTTAATAGTATTGGTTGCGTAACAAAGTGCGGTCCTGCTGGCATTCTGGAGGAAATACAACCGACAGATGTATGTAAAGACCAACGTGCTCAAATCTTCATACAGAAAGATTTGAAGTAATATTTTAACCGCTAGATGAAGAGCAAGCGCATGGAGCGACAAAATGAATAAAGAACAATCTGCTGATGATCCCTCCGTGGATCTGATTCGTGTAAAAATATGCTTAATAGCACCATTTCTATGAGTTACCCTGATGTTGTAATTGCATGTATAGAACATAAGGTGTCTCTGGAAGCATTCAGAGCAATTGAGGCAGCGTTGGTGAAGCACGATAATAATATGAAGGATTATTCCCTGGTGGTTGACTGATCACCATAACTGCTAATCATTCAAACTATTTAGTCTGTGACAGAGCCAACACGCAGTCTGTCACTGTCAGGAAAGTGGTAAAACTGCAACTCAATTACTGCAATGCCCTCGTAATTAAGTGAATTTACAATATCGTCCTGTTCGGAGGGAAGAACGCGGGATGTTCATTCTTCATCACTTTTAATTGATGTATATTCTCTTTTCTGACGTTAGTCTCCGACGGCAGGCTTCAATGACCCAGGCTCAAATTCCCGGACCCTTTTGCTCAAGAGCGATGTTAATTTGTTCAATCATTTGGTTAGGAAAGCGGATGTTGCGGGTTGTTGTTCTGCGGGTTCTGTTCTTCGTTGACATGAGGTTGCCCCGTATTCAGTGTCGCTGATTTGTATTGTCTGAAGTTGTTTTACGTTAAGTTGATGCAGATCAATTAATACGATACCTGCGTCATAATTGATTATTTGACGTGGTTTGATGGCCTCCACGCACGTTGTGATATGTAGATGATAATCATTATCACTTTACGGGTCCTTTCCGGTGAAAAAAGGTACCAAAAACATCGTCGTGAGTAGTGAACCGTAAGCAGCAATACGTAACTCGGTACTTCGTTCGTTCGTATTACGTAACAAAATCAGTCTTCCAATACAAGCAACAGCGGAGGATCTAACAGATCAAAGAACCAGAATAAAAACAAAAGTCAGAATAGTTCAACAAACAGCAGCAAAAATGCAAATGATGAATACTAATTAGAAAAGAGGAATCCTTGTGAAATCGGCATAAGGTTCCTCTTTCTATAAAATACTTGTTAGTTCAAGAGTCTGTGATGTGCATATGCTAACAAAAAGAGGACTTTTATGGAATTTGAAAATATATCATTAAAAGAAGGGATCAAGCTTTCAAGAGATAAAAAGCATTATATTTTGATGGATGTCAGAGAGGAAGAACGGTACAAAGAAGGGCATTTAGAAAATGCGATCAGCTGTCCTTATGGAATCTTAAAAGAGTGTTATGAACAGATGGATGGGAAAAAGATCATTGTTTATTGTGATTTCGGCGGACAGAGTATGATGGCAGCCAGACACTTGAGGAAAGATGGATTTGAAGTTTATAATATCATCGGTGGTGTCTATTATTATATGAAAGAAAAAGAACAAAATAAGTCAGAGGCTTAGCATGTTACAAAAGTTGACAGTTGACGAAAAATAAGGAAAACGGTAGAATAGGAACAGAATAAAAATACAAAGGAGAATTGAGTGAAGACAGTTGAACTGATTGCACCATGCCATTTTGGGCTGGAAGCAGTATTAAAAGAGATCCTGGACTTAGGATATGAAATTGTTAAAGTAGAAGACGGGCGAATAACATTTCGTACAGATTTAGATGGGATTGCCCGTGCGAATATATTTTTAAGAACAGCAGAAAGAATCTTATTAAAAATAGGTTCTTTTAAAGCATATACATTTGATGATCTGTTTGAAGGAACAAAGAAACTTCCGTGGGAAGATTATATTCCAGAGAATGGACGCTTCTGGGTAAAGAAGGCATCAACAGCGAAGAGTAAATTGTTTAGCGCACCGGATATCCAGTCAATTGTCAAGAAGGCTATGGTTGATCGTATGAAGTCTAAATACAAAGTATCATGGTTTAATGAAGATGGAGATGATTATCCGGTCCGCGTATTTATTTTAAAGGATCAGGTGACGATTAGTTTAGATACAACAGGTATACCGCTTCATAAGAGAGGATACCGTAAGTTGGTCAGTGAAGCACCAATCCGTGAGACACTGGCAGCAGCTCTTCTTATGCTCACACCATGGCATAAGGATCGAATCTTAGTCGATCCATTCTGCGGAAGTGGAACATTTTTGATCGAAGCGGCAATGATGGGGATGAATATGGCACCAGGAATGAACCGTTCTTTTGAATCTGAACATTGGAGCAATTTCCTGCCAAAGAAAGCATGGTATGATACCATTGATGAGGCAAATGATCTGGTCAATCATGATGTAGAGATGGATCTTCAGGGATATGACAAAGATCCAAGAATGTTAAAGATCGCAAGACAGAATGCTCAGGATGCAGAAGTTGATCACTTGATTCATTTTCAGCAAAGAGAGGTCAAAGATTTACGACATCCAAAGCCATATGGATTTATCATTGCTAACCCTCCATATGGAGAACGACTGGAAGATCAGGAGACTCTCCCACAGCTATATACAGAGATGAAAGAAGCATTTGACCGCTTGGATACATGGTCTAAGTATGTCATCACTTCTTATGAGGATACAGAAAAATATCTTGGAAAACCAACAAAGAAACGTAAAGTTTACAATGGAATGATCCGAGGAGAGTTTTACCAGTACCTTGGACCGAAACCGCCAAGAAGGAGAAAATAATGAAACAGAGATTAATCTTTGCCACGGGCAACGAACATAAGATGAAAGAGATCAGAGAGATCCTTGATGAATCCAAATACGAGATCATTTCTATGAAAGAAGCAGGAGTAGACATTGACATCGTAGAAGATGGAAAAACATTTGAAGAAAATGCGTTGATCAAAGCAAAAGCGGTGATGGAAGTCACAGGACAGTTAACACTTGCAGATGATTCAGGATTAGAAATTGATGCACTAAATGGAGAACCTGGAATCTATTCTTCCAGATATCTTGGAGAAGATACTTCTTATGTGAAGAAAAACAGTGTGATCCTTGAAAGATTAAAAGATGTACCAGAAGAGAAGAGAAGTGCAAGATTCGTTTGTGCGGTCGCAGCTGTATTTCCAGATGGACAAACGAAGGTGATTCGTGGTACTATGGAAGGGATTATAGGATATGAGATCAAAGGAGAGAATGGATTTGGATATGATCCGATCTTCTATTTACCACAATATGGGAAGTATAGTGCCGAACTGAGCAGTGATGAGAAGAATGCGATCAGTCACAGAGGCGAAGCACTGAGACGTATACGAGAAGTTTTGTAAATAAAACAAGGAGAAAGTTTATGAGGATATTGGTGATCAGTGATTCCCATGGACGTAATGATGATATCGAGGGAGTTTTAAAACAGGTAGGCGACATCGATATGATGATCCATTGCGGAGATGTGGAACGTGGAGATTCATACATACGAGAAATAGCGGACTGCCCAGTAGTTATGGTCGCAGGAAACAATGATTACTACTTAGATCTGCCAAGCGAAGAAGAAGTGAGAATTGGCGATTATAAAGTATTAGTGACTCATGGACATGGCTATTATGTAAACTCAGGTGTGGATTATTTAAGAGAACATGCTTTGGAATATGGATATGATGTTGTAATGTATGGACATACTCATGTGCCATATATTGAGATTGGGGATGATGTAACGATCTTGAATCCAGGAAGTATATCTTATCCTCGTCAGCCAGGAAGGAAGCCAACATTTCTTATTATGGAGATTGACGAAGAAGGACAGGCACATTATGCCCATGGATATTACAAAGAACAGTTTGACGAATTAATGCTATAATATGAATGATGGAAGTATCGTAGGTGGTATTTCCATCTTTTTTCTGCGATAGGTTTGATTTGATAAGATAAGAAAGGGATGACAATGAAGAAAAAAGATATCATTGAAGGAAAGATCATAAAGACAGAATTCCCGAATAAGGGAACATTTATCTGCGAAGATCAGAAAGTTACAGTCAAAGGTGTCATTGATGGGCAGACGATCAAAGGGCAGGTTACCAAGAAGAGAAAAAGTGGCTGTGTGGTAAGATTGTTAGATGTATTAGAGAAATCTCCATTAGAAGATGCAAAACCAGTCTGTCCACACTTTGGAATATGCGGTGGATGTTTTTATCAGACGGTATCTTATGAAAACCAGTTAAAGATCAAAGAGGGAATGGTACGTGATCTGTTAAAAGATCATGTCAATGATGATATATGGGAAGAAATCAAAGGAAGTCCCAAAGTGCATGGGTATCGCAATAAAATGGAATTTTCTTTTGGTGATGAGGTAAAAGACGGTCCATTAGCATTGGGAATGCACAAAAAGAACACATTCCATGATATTGTAAACATCACAGACTGCCAGATTGTAGACAATGATTACAATCTGATCGTAAAATGTGCATTAAATATCGCACAACAGATGGAGCTGTCATTCTATCATAAGATGCGTCATGAAGGATATTTCAGACATTTAGTTGTAAGAAGAGCAGAAAGTTCTGGAGATATTTTGGTAAATATTGTAACGACATCGCAGGTAGAAGCAGATCTTACCAAACTTCGAGATGCATTATTAGAATTACCATTGAGTGGAAAGATCATAGGGATTCTTCATACAACAAACGACAGCCTTGCAGATGTGGTACAGGCAGACAAAATAGATATTTTATATGGACAGGATTATTTCTATGAGGAAATTTTAGGATTAAAATTCAAGATTTCACCATTTTCATTCTTCCAGACAAACACATTAGGGGCAGAGGTACTTTATAAGACTGCCAGAGATTTTGTTGGGGAGACAAAAGATAAAGTGATCTTTGATCTGTATAGTGGAACTGGAACGATCGCGCAGATGTTAGCACCAGTTGCTAAGAAAGTTGTTGGAGTCGAGATCGTTGAGGAAGCGGTAGAGGCAGCGAAAGTCAACGCAGAATTAAATGGATTGGATAATTGTGAATTTATTGCAGGAGATGTATTAAAGGTTGTGGATGAATTAGAAGATAAGCCAGACTTTATCGTACTTGACCCTCCTAGAGATGGAATCCATCCAAAAGCGATTCAGAAGATTATTGATTTCGGGGTTGAACAGATGGTATATATCAGTTGCAAACCGACAAGTCTTGCGAGAGATCTGGAAGTGTTTGAGGCAGCAGGATATAAAGTTAAGCGAGCTACAGCGGTAGATCAGTTCCCGAATACAGTTCATATCGAGAGTATGGTGTTGCTACAAAAGGACAATATCTAAAAATCCTTGAATTTAAGCGGTTTGTGAAGCATTTCAGTTTTAAGAAAATAAGTGAAACTTACAGTCAAAAGAGCTTTTAGAAGAAATTACAGTTGTTGTAGCTCTTGATGTCGTTGAGAGGGACACAAGAAATCCTAGTTTTATAAATGAAAGTAAATCATCGGACAGATGATAAATTATAGGGATACTTTAATTACAAAGTATCTCTATTTTTTTATTTTTTTTTTTTATAAAGAAGGGAGAAAATACAATGAAGAACACAGCGATAAGTGCAACAAAAAAGAATACTCATAACATAACATTTCCAAAAAAATAAAAATGGGAGGAGGCATGAGATGTTAAAAATCAGAATGCAAGGAATGACAAGCGACATTGAATGGTTCCAAAAAATCTTAGAGGAAGATAAAAGAATCAGAGTACTTGGGATTTCAGAACCATTTGCAAACAAAGGAACAAATAAATATTTTCGAGTTTATGCAGAAGTAAATAAAAAAGAAAAGTAGAAAGAGAGGAAATGTTATGTGTAGAGTAATCGCAATCGCCAATCAAAAGGGTGGAGTAGGAAAAACAACAACAGCAATCAATTTAGGAATTGGATTAGTTAGACAAGGAAAAAGAGTATTATTAGTAGACCTCGATCCACAGGGACATTTAACGATAGGTCTTGGATTTTCTAAGAAAAGTTCCAGTAACTTTAAAAAATATGTTAGAAAATATTGTCATGGGGATTAAATTTGATCCTAGAGAAGTAATTTTACATCATGAAGAAGGAGTCGATGTAATTCCGTCTAATAAATTACTTTCAGGATTAGATGTGTCATTGATTATGGCAGAGGATCGGGAAATAATATTAAGAGAATATTTGATGTTACTTAAAGAAGATTACGATTTTATGATTATAGATTGTATGCCATCTTTAGGAATGTTGACAATCAATGCTCTGACAGCCGCAGATAGTATATTGATTCCAATGGAGCCAGAATATTATGCAGCAGATGGGTTAATGGAATTGTTAAAGGTATATAGTGCGATTAAGGCGAAGTTTAATCCAGACCTCAAAATTGAAGGAATTGTCTTTACATTTGATACTCCAACGTTCAATAATTCAAAACGAAATAAAAAAGCAGTCATTAATGCATATGGAGATAAAATCAGAATCTTCAAAGAGTCTATTCCAAGGGCTGTAACGATCGCAGAGACGGCTTCAGAAGGGAATTAGTATATTTGCTTACGATGGTAGTGGAAAAGGCGCTCAAAGCTATCAGAAGCTTGTAGAGGGGGTGCTGGATCATGCGTAAACCCAAAAAAGGAAATACATTTAACAAGTTATGAAGAATTATTAGGAATTGAGGATAACCAAGAAAATAGTGTTGATAAGATAACAGAAATACCGATAGATTGTTTATATGGCTTTAAGAATCATCCATTTCATGTGATAAATGATGAAAAAATGCAAGAAACTGTGGACAGTATTAAAGAATATGGTGTTTTAAATCCTTGCATTGTCAGACCAAGAGAAGGTGGTGGATATGAAATCATATCTGGACATCGTAGAAAATATGCATGTCAATTGGCAGGAAAGGCCAAAATACCGGCAATCATAAGAAACTATACAGATGATGAAGCAACCATTATTATGGTAGATTCAGTGCGCCCGTAAGGCGTTTGGGGTGGACACCCAAGCGACGTGGGTCATTATGATTTTGCTCTGAGAAAACAATAAGAAAAATTATCAAGTGTGAAGAAACACAGTCTTATCGCCAACAACTAACCTCGAGTGGAAACATAAAGGGGACAACAGCACGTTTGTAAAGGCACAAGTCAGCAAAGCTTCCAAGTTGCGACTGAGTGTCGAGGTGAAAGGTACTATATGAGGATGAAAGCTAAACTGCTTGAAGGAAAGTCAGAGGCTAGAGCTAACCATCTCCGCACCGAAGGGAAGATGTTACGGTGATGCATTGGCGGATTAGTATTTTGCTGTCTGCAATCCGTGGGATAATCGATGCAAGCTAGCCATAAGTAATGGAAAATGACGAAAACTCCCATACCTATAAATACTGCGGATATTGTGGGAGAGAAAGCTGGTGACAGTGGGAGAACAGTACAGCTTTTATCGTGTCCCGAAAGTGCTGTTTACAGCAGAATGTTTTAAATTCCTCTCCTGTGAAGCAAAGGGGGACTGTGTTGGGAAACCGTGTGGGTTCACAGGAGCTGATCCAGTTAGGAGAACGTGTTCGACAAAAGAGAAAAGACTGTCATTTATCCCAGGAAACTCTTGCAGAAAAAGTGGGTATCAGTGTCAACACAGTAAGCCGCATTGAGGGCGGGCAGGCGGCAATATCCATTGAGATTTTTGTAAAACTGGTGGAGGTACTGGGTGCTGACGCAAACGAGTTATTAGGAAAGAATCCCGAAGGAGATAGAAATCCTGCCCACAAGATGGTTTCCCGTGTCTTGAATCTACAGCCAAAGGAGCAGAAAATTGTAATCCAGACCATAAGCGCCCTGATGGATGGGATTGAAGGAATCCGGTAAAAATTCACAAATATGAGGGAAAATCTTATGGGTTTCCTCAAATCTGCTAGGGAAAAATAACTGGCAGAATGATACATTGAATATGTACAAAGCGCAGATATGTGAGAGGAAGAGATTATTTGCTTTATCGGAGAAGTTGTTCTTATGACACATAGGGGCTACTCATTGGTAATGAAAATGGAACAGACTAAATTGATAGCATTAAAAAGAAACTGATCCGACAATAACGATAAAAAATAAAGTTGTGTGTTGTGAGTATGGAGAATGGCAGTGAAATACAGCTTTTGGTATATCAGGAAGGGTATGTGCGCCTGTTTTTGGAGGGGGGGGAGGATCGTTTGGCAAAGAACAGGGAAACATGCCATAAGGGGAAAGTGATTTCTTATCATGCTGTATCAGAAGAATGGTTTCTTTTGTCTTCGCTGGTACTGCCGCCATTGGAACAGCTGATAGAAAAAGAGCAGATTCTGGAATTGATGGGACTTCTGACAGAACGGCAAAGAGACATTGTAATTCTGTATTTTTATTATGGGGAAACACAGTGGGAGATTGCAAAGGAACTTGGCATTACACAGCCACAGTTTCTCAGACGCTTGTGACAGCACTTCGCCGGATGCGGGACAGTCAGAAGAAAGACAGTCCCTCTGGAAAGAAAGCGGATTTTAAAAGAGTTAAATGAGAAACTGAAAGAGATGGGGATTATGGGAGGATGTTTTTAGTGTAAAATTTAAAAATATGCGGTCATTTTAATGGAGAGAATATGGGTGATCGCATATTTAATCAAAGAGGTGAAGGACAATCATTTTTAATATACTTGGAATTGACTTTACAAACACCCCATGATTAACAGGAGATATTGAAATAGTCTAAGTCTACTAAAAAATCTGCAATAAAGCGAAACTAATTAATTTATCTGGCAAACCAACATATTTGAAAAAGCCGGCATATACAATAGCTAATAATGGGCATATAATTTTGTATTATCTCCCCGTTCAACCGTTCCAGAATGTGTTTTGCCATTGCGTAGTTTTACAAAAGAAGCTATATTAGTCTCATTTATTTGTGGTAACAGCCATTTTGAAACTATCGCATCAGCCACATTATGGTTTTCGTCGTATAATGTAAGGATTTTCTGTTTCAATGTATAATCAAGATCCACCCTGCTTGTCATTTAGCAGAGGAATAATTACTGTTGCCAAAACCAATATTTTAAAATTTTATCAGTAATAAAGTGCAGAATGATATTTGAATTTCTGTTTTTAGGCAACTATTCTTTGGTGCTCTTGACAAAATCTTTTTTAAAGACTATAATTATAACAGTGTTATATATCACTGTTATATAGGGGGTGTATAAAATAGACGGAAAGGGAACAACTTTGGAAAATATCCATCTGGCGGCGAAAGCGGAATTTCTGGAAAAAGGATATAAAGACGCTTCCCTGCGGAATATTGTGAAATCCGTGGGAATGACTACCGGTGCCTTTTACGGATATTATAAAAGCAAAGAAGAACTGTTTGAAGCCATCGTTGGCGAGCATTACGAATATATTCTCAACCGTTTTATAAAGGCACAGGAGGAGTTTGCCCAGCTACCAGCGGCCAGGCAGCCGGAAGTCATGAGTGACATTTCGGGGATCTGTATGTACGATATTCTCCATTATGCGTATGAACATTTGGAGGAATGTAAATTGATTCTCTGCTGTTCGGAGGGAACAAAATTTTCTGGCCTTATTGACGAAATGGTGGAGATCGAGGCAGATGGGACGCATGCCTATCAGGAGGTTCTAAGGCAGCTTGGGAGGCCTTCTCCCAAGATTGATCCCAGGCTGGAGCATATTCTGATCACCGGAATGTTTCATACTTTTTTTGAATTGATCATCCATGAAATGCCGCTTAAAGATGCCGAAAATTATGTCAGAGAAATGCGCGCTTTTTATACGGTGGGATGGATGAAAATTATGGGGCAGTAATGCCTTATAATTTTTCTTTTTAGGTTAGCGTATGCTAACTGCTGTTAGGGATGTACAATGGGGCAGTTTCGCTCTTTTGACATAAATACAAAGAAGGAGGGATTTTTTTGAAAAAACAATCCAATTTATCACGTCTGCTGGAAATTGCAGGCAGCCATAAGTACCTTACCTATGCTTCCTGGGTGCTTTCTGCAATCAGTGCCATGATTGCCCTGGTGCCGTTCTATTACATCTGGAAAATGATCAAGGAAGTACTGGAGGTGGCACCGAATTTTGACCAGGCACAGAACCTGACCGGTAATGGCTGGATGGCAGTATTGTTTGCGGTTATAGTGGTGCTTGTCTACATAGCCGGGCTGATGTGTTCCCATTTGGGAGCATTTCGTATCGCCACAAACCTGCGTATCCAGACCATGGAACATATTGTCAGACTTCCCTTAGGTTTTGCCGAGAGTTTTGGCAGCGGAAAACTGCGCAAGATCGTCAACGAATCTAGCGCAGCCACGGAAACCTATCTCGCCCATCAGCTTCCCGACAGAGCCAATGCCATTGCAACCCCCTGTGGTCTTTTGGTGCTGTTGTTCGTGTTTGACTGGAGACTGGGCTTATTGAGCCTTGTTCCGGTTGTGCTGGGGTTTCTGATCATGATGGCAATGACCGGAAAGCAGATGCAGGAAAAGATGAAAGAATACCAGAATGCGCTGGATGATATGTCCAATGAAGCGGTAGAGTATGTCCGCGGGATTCCGGTGGTAAAAACCTTTGGCCAGACGATCTTTTCCTTTAAGAAGTTTAAAGACTCCATTGACCGGTATAAAGTATGGGTGATCGCTTATACCAAGCAGCTTCGGACACCGATGATGTTCTATACAGCTGCGATCAACGGAGTTTTTGCCACACTGATCGCCGGAGGACTGTTGCTTACACAAGACGGTGTGACTTCCGGTTTTTTACTGGATCTCATTTTCTATATCATCATTACACCGGTTATTTCTGTTACACTGACACGCATTATGTTCCAAAGTGAAAACGCCATGATCGTCGACGACGCTTTACAGAGAATTGACAGCGTGTTGAATTTGAAGCCTCTGGAGGAAACGAAACATCCAAAGCATCCTCAAAACGCTTCCGTGGAACTGAAATCGGTTCATTTCAGCTATGATGGAGAAAAAGAAGTGTTAAAAGATATTTCACTGACCATTCCTGAAGGACGAACCGTAGCTTTTGTAGGCCCGTCCGGCGGTGGGAAAACAACTCTTGCCAACCTGATTTCCAGATTCTTTGATCCCCAGAGCGGAATGGTAAAAATCGGTGGTGTCAATGTGAAAGACATCCCAAAAGAGGAACTCATGAATACGGTGTCTTTCGTATTTCAGAACAGCCGCCTGGTCAAGGCGTCCATTCTGGAAAATGTGCGTATGGGGAAACCGGAAGCTGCCCGCGAGGAAGTTCTGACTGCCCTTCATCACGCGCAATGCGATGATATTCTGGAAAAACTCCCACAGGGTGCGGATACGGTCATCGGTACAAAAGGGGTCTATCTTTCCGGCGGCGAGCAGCAGCGGATTGCTATTGCCCGTGTAATGCTGAAAAATGCACCGATTATTATTCTGGATGAAGCCACTGCCTTTGCTGACCCGGATAACGAAAGCCGCGTACAGGCTGCTTTCTCAAAACTTTCCGAGGGTAAGACAGTGATTATGATTGCCCACAGGCTTTCTACCGTAACAAATGTGGATCAGATTTTTGTCATTCAGGATGGACGGGTTGCCGAGTGCGGAAACAGCCGCGAATTGCTTGCAAAAGACGGCATTTTCAGCCGTATGTGGAAAAATTATCAGACTTCCGTGCAATGGAAGGTAACAAAGGAGGTGCAGTGATATGATCAAAAAACTGCAGAAAAAATATGCCCTGTCTGAACAGGGAGCAAAAGACCTGATCAAAGGCTGCCTGGCCTGTGTCCTTCAGAATCTGTCTTTTATGTTTCCGGTGGGACTTTTATATTACCTGGTCAGCGATCTGATGAACGGGGGTGTTCCCGGTGGGAAAATTCCATTTTATGTGGCAGGCTGCGTGGTGTGTATCGGCCTGATACTGCTGACCACTTTCTTTCAATACAATGCCACCTATTTTGCCACTTACAAAGAAAGCGGCATCCGCCGCATTACTCTGGCAGAGCATCTGCGCAAAATCCCCCTTTCCTTTTTCGGGAAAAAGGATTTAGCCGATCTTACCAGTACCATTATGGCGGATTGCACCTTCCTGGAGCAGAGTTTTTCGCATTTTATCCCTGAGCTTGCGGGTTCGATCATCTCTACAGTTCTGATTTCCATCGGTCTGCTCTTTACGGACTGGAGAATGGCACTGGCTGCCTTATGGGTTCTGCCGGTTGCCTTTGCGATTGTGGGATTTTCCGCAAAGATTCAGGAAAATCTGAATCAGAAAGCCATGGATGTAAAGATGGCCTGCGCAGACGGGATACAGGAGTGTATTGAAACGGTGCGTGACCTGAAAGCGAACAATGCGGAGCAGGCATATTTAAAAGGTCTGGAAAAGAAGATCCGTGCTGTGGAGCATCGTTCCATCCTCAATGAATTTGGCCTTGCTGTTTTTGTGGTTTCCGCGTCACTGGTGCTGAAGCTTGGTATTGCAACGGTTGTGCTGGCAGGAGCTGTTCTGCTCATGCAAGGAAGCCTCTCCGTGCTTACATTCTTTATGTTCCTTCTGGTAGTATCCCGTTTATATGACCCTCTGCAGGGTGCACTCCAGAATCTTGCGGCAGTCATCAGTACACGAACCAACATTGCCCGTATGAATGAGATTCTCAATCATCCCATCCAGCAGGGCAGTGACAGGCTTTCCAATCATGGGGTATGATATTGTCTTTGACCATGTCGGGTTTGCCTACAATACTGGAGAAACCGTATTGAAAGATGTCTCCTTTACGGCAAAACAGGGAGAGGTTACGGCTTTGGTCGGCCCATCTGGCGGCGGAAAAACAACCGTATCCCGGCTGGCTGCAAGGTTCTGGGATATTAACAGAGGAAAGATTACTGTGGGCGGCATGGATGTATCCCAGATTGATCCGGAAACACTGCTTTCTCTGTATTCTATTGTATTCCAGGATGTTACACTGTTTGACAATACGATTCTGGAGAATATCCGAATCGGAAACAAAGACGCCACAGATGAACAGGTCATTGCTGCTGCGAAACTTGCCAATGTGGATGAATTTGCGGAAAAACTGCCGGATGGATGGCATACCAATATCGGAGAGAACGGCTGTGAACTTTCTGGCGGAGAGCGCCAGCGGATTTCCATTGCCCGTGCATTTCTGAAAAATGCGCCGATCATTCTTCTGGATGAAGCGACTGCTTCCCTGGATGTGGAGAATGAAACCCTGATACAGACAGCCCTTTCCCGTCTGATCGCAGATAAAACCGTTCTGGTTATCGCCCACAGGATGCGTACCGTAGCAGGAAAGCAGATAAGATTGTTGTCCTTTCTGATGGCACCGTGGCAGAAGAAGGATCACCAAAGGATCTGGAAGAAAAGAATGGTGTGTATACTCATATGGTAAAACTGCAGACAGAAAGCCAGAACTGGAAACTTGCGTGAAGAAGGAAAAGGAGGTAGTGCAATGAAAAGGAACCAATGGAAGCAGGAGAATATCCGCCTTGGCACCCACGGGGAAGACTATGGAAGCTGGATGTCCAATCCTGTCTTTTACATCATTGGCGGAATCATGGAACAGGTTCATAGGGTTGTTCTCTCCCATCTGGACTATGATGGGCAGGAAAAGATTTTGGAAGTAGGCTGCGGCTCCGGAGCACTGATAATCCGTGCGGCTCTGACATGGTCGAAAGCAAAAGTAATCGGTATTGATTATTGGCAGCTGTATACTTACAGCAAGGCACTCTGCGAGAAAATGCTGTAAGTGAGGGCGTGGCTTCCCGCTGTGTATTTCAGCACGGTGATGCAAAGCAGCTGGATTTTCCTGATGAGAGCTTTGATGTAGTCATCAGCAACTATGTCTATCACAATGTTATGGGCGCAGATATGCAGAAACTGCGGGATATGGGGTATCAGGATGATCGTCTCATTGATACTGCACAAGAGGCGTTCGGCTCACACCGCTGAGCAGCTATGATGATGCTGGAATCTTCCAGACTCCTGGTAGGCCGGAAATAATCTCACCATAAGGAGGACTGGTTATGCAAATATTAGGCGTTGTGGAAGATACTCTGTTTGTCCCTATGCTGGGCAGAATCTATGCCAGTGAGTATTGTCCGCAAGTTTTATATGATAAAAAAGCATTGGAATTGAAAAATAAGCTGCCCTCGGACTTGATTGAGCAGAAAAAGCAGAACCAGTATACTCTTTTGGCCTCTGCATCCCGGTCTGCCAATATGGATCGTTTTGTTCGGTCTTTTCTGGAACGCAGACCGGACGGTGTGATTGTCCAGCTGGGCTGTGGCCTGGAAACAACCTATCACCGATGTGATAACGGAAAAACACACTGGTATGCCGTGGATCTGCCTCATGTGATCCAATACCGGCGAGGGCTTCTTCCCGAACCGGAGCGGGAATTCTATATTTCAGGGGATGCCTTTGTGAAGGATTGGATCATAAAAGTTCGCAATGATGTACCAGATGCCCCTGTTCTCGTTACTGCAGGTGGATTATTGCATTATTTTGAGGAAAATAAGGTCATTTCCCTTTTGCGTATGATAGGACAGTCTGGAAATATGGAAGTTGTTTTTGATACCGTGAACAAAAAAGGCATGGCTATGATGCAAAAGAAGTACATGAAGCAGGTAGGCCATGCCGATGCGCAGATGTTCTTTTATGTGGATGCAGCAAAAGAACTGGCAGCAAAGATTAGGGGTAATGTAAAGGTGATTGCGGAGGAACCTTATTATCGTTACATTCCTAAAAACGGCTTAAAGCTCTCCACAAAGGTCAGTATGGCGGTGTCTGATCAATTCAAAATGGTAAAGATGATACATCTAAAACTATAATAAATATACTGCAATGTTAGACAGATAGAAATCCATTGTCGAACGGAGTATTTTTACTGTTAAAGAGTTGGAGAAGAAGGAGTTGGAGAAGAAGTAAATAAGAAATATAATAAATGGTGGTTAGTGATTGCTAACTACCATTTATTATGAAAGAGAAGGTGATATCAATGGCGAAAAAAGAAAGCCAAGACGGCAAGTCAAAAAAAGGCCTGCCACGCCTCATGGAGCTGGCTATTTATTTTATCATTCAGGAAATTGTGGGGCTTACTTTCAGCACTCTGGATGTGCCCAAAGTGCTGGGATATGGCGGCCTGGCTCTCGGTGGGGTTCTCCTGAATGTACTGCTTTGCACTGCATCCGTGGAGCTGTCGCACATTGCGGCCTATGGGACTCTGTATCAATGCAAAATCAACTATGTTTCCCACATTACAAAGCTCCCACTGGACTAC